>ERZ1066116.12-NODE-12-length-166931-cov-17.794710_pt1 | contig 166931 bp, 141 predicted proteins | sample MGYA00382763_ERZ1066116 | MGnify/ENA primary metagenome ERZ1066116 (study PRJEB33369, sample SAMEA5778346) | biofilm metagenome | biome: Industrial cooling water; feature: Water cooling tower basin; material: Biofilm | place: United Arab Emirates | collected...
CCCAAAGCTGTCGTTGGTGGCGATCGGCGCATCGTTAACGGCGGTGACGGAGAAGGTCACTGTGGCAGTGTTCGATAAATTCCCTTTTTTATCGACAGCGTAGTAGGTGAAGGTATCAACGCCATTGAAGTTGGCATTCGGCGTGTAGTTGAACGTGCCGTTCGCGTTGAACGTTAGGAGGCCATTGCTCGTGCTAGTGACAAGGGTGGCACTGAGGGGAAAGTCATTCTCAAAATCTGTGTCATTCGTGAGGACGTTACCGCTGGTGGCCGTATCTTCGTTAAGACCAACGGTATCGGGGATAGCAACAGGGGCTGCGTTCCGGTAGAAAAAGACGTCGCGGGCGTTATTAGTGTCGTTGCTGACAATATTGGTGGCTTCGCTGGAAAAGGCGACGACCGTACCGAAGCGGTTGAGAGCAGCAAAGTCTGAGGCTCCGTTGGCACTGCCAGTGCGGGTTGGATTGATGCTGATGAGGGTAGTGCTGCCTTCCAGGAGATCGCGGAGGAAGACATCATTCGTGCCGTTGGTGTCAGGGAGCGTGGTGAGATCGCTGGCCGCGCTGGTGAACGCGACATACCGCCCATCACCACTGATGCTGGGGAACATATCGGGATTGGCACTAGACCCGGCGTTACCAGCGCCCGTATTGGTGGCATTAACGCTGACGAGGGTGGTCGTGTTGGTGGTTAGTTTACGGAGATAGACATCGTTCGCGTTGTTGGTATCGTTAGGAACTCCGTTGCCAGCAGAGGTGAAGGCGATCGCGGTGCCATCGCCACTGAGGACGGCATAGTCTGTCCATGCCCCAAAGGGGGTACCATCACTTCTCACGCTAGCCAAAACAGTGGTGTTGGTCACTAAATCGCGGACGTACGCATGGCGGTTATTGGTGTTGGTGACACTGCTAACCAGGTTACTGGCCTGACTCAAGAAGGAAACATAGCGGCCATCGTCGCTGATGGTGGGCCGAATGGCGATCTGGTTGCTGTTGCCGGTGCCAGCCAGGTTGACGTTGACCAGCGTGGTTCTGTCAGTGACAAGGTCGCGGACAAAGACATCAAACGTGGCGTTGTTGTCAGTATCGGGAACGTTATCGTTGTTCAGGTCAATCAGGTTGGTGGCAAGGCTGGCAAAGACGACATAGCGACCATTGGCACTGACGATGGGAGGATATTGGCTGGCCGACGGGTTATTTCCTTCCTGGCCATTATTGGCTTGGCTGACGAGTTCAACGGCACCCGTCCGGAAATCCGTGGTCCAGGTATAGGCATAGGCATTCGACCGAAAGAGATCGCGGCCAGTAATCATGTTCCAGGCCAAGCTATTGAAGGCAACAGTTTTGCCATCCCGGCTGATGGTGGGGTAGAGAGAGTCGCCAGCGCCACTGTCGGTATTCGTCCGGTTTCGGCTAACCAGGGTGGTAGTACGGGTTGCGCGTTCCCACAAAAAGATATCCGTACTAAACCCGGTGCCTGTCCCGCCTGCGCTGTTGGTGTCGCGACTGACCAGGTTATTGGAGGAACTGACAAAGGCAACATAGTTCCCATCGCCGCTGATGACGGGGTTATAAGACGCGGCGTTGCCAGTATTGTTGAGGTTGTTGAGAGCGGAACTGACGAGGATGGTTTCACCAGTCACCAAATCGCGCAGGAAGACATCTCGCTGGCCGTTGGTGTCGGTGGGGGCGAGGTTAGAGGCGGTGCTGGTGAAGACCATATAGCGGCCATCATCGCTGAGGGTGTTGCGGCTGGCGCTGGCAACGTCCCGATCCCAAGTGCCAGTGTTAGTGCTGAGGTTGCCGCCAAGGTTTAAGTTGACAGTCCAGGAGGCGTTGTTGCCGAGGGTGCCGCCGGTGGTTTGGGAAGCAAGCGTATTGGGCAAGATGTGGTGGTAGGTGGCCTGGGCTTGGGCTTGCAGGGCGATCGCGGCGGCAATATCCCCTGTATTGGTTTCCAAGATCCAGTTTCCGTCTAAAGCAATATGCCCTGTGAGGTCCGTGGAGGCCGCGAGGTCGGCAGTGGTGAGGGCCGCAAAGCGGTTGAGGAATTCGCTCCCCACAGTGCCCAACCCGACCTCACAACCATAGAGCAGAATATCGGCATCGGCGGTAAACGCTTTGGCCCAGGATTGGAAGGTGGCCTGATCGGTATTGAGGCGTTGGGTGTCTAGGGTTGTGGAGCCGAGTTGCAGTTGTCCGGCGGCCCCGTGGGAAAAAATGTGGAGGCTACTGAGGCCCTGGTATTGCAACAGGGTATTGGTGATCTGGGCGATCGCGTCTTGCAAGGGATCGAGCAGATATACGGTTGTCTCCGGTGCGATCCCCTGAGCCAGGATTTCGTAATCCGCCAAAGTGGTGTCGATGAAGGCGATCGCGCTAGCGCTTGGTTTCCCCCACGCGGACAGAGTGGGCGCGATCGCCAGGGGGGGCGCGGTCGGCTCTACTGGCAGAGTTGTAGACAGGAGAGTCGGATTTTCAGGTAACAGGGAAAACTCAGATGGGGTAGATAACCTGGACACGTCCACAATGGCTCCTCTTGGTAGATCGCGGTAGATTTCGCTTACTTATTAGGTTTCCCTAGGGTTTATTGAAAGAACACATTACGGGGCAAGGCTTCAAGAAGTGTGACAACTCCCGTGAAGCTTTATCGATGCAACCGTAAAATTAACGAACTTAGCTATTCACGTAAATTTACGCAAGGTGAAGTCAGGCAAGTGTGATCACGGGGTTAGTTCTGCCTAGACCACGTAAGAAGAGTATCAAAAGCCAACAGAAGCGCCAGCAGACAGGTTCCCGCCAGGGAGGGGAAAGCCAGGGCGATCGCGCAGGCAGTTAAGCTGCGGGAATCCTAGTTGATAGAAATCCAATGGGCCAGGAATTCCCAGCAACCATCAGGTGGCCCAAGACGACCCATTAGTCAATGCGCAGGGGATCCACATCAATCGTCAGGCTCACCAGTTTGGAGCACAGCGCCCGGAGGGTTTCCAGGGGAGGCGACCAACCGGTTGGGGCCGGAAATTTGAGCAACACTTGCCAGCGATAGCGATTGGCAACCCGCAAAATACTGGCAGGGGCAGGCCCCAAGACGACACAGCCCGGAGGCAGCAGGGGTTCCAGGGCCGCAGCCACTTGCTCGGCAGCAGACTGAACCGCAACGGGCTGGGGGCTGCTGAATTTGAGCAAGATGAGTTGGCCATTGGGGGGATAGTTCAGGGCGGCGCGGAGGGGCAGTTCCCGCTGCACGAAGCCGTGATAGTCGTGGGTTTGAACAGCGTGAATGACCGGATCGTCGGGAGTGTAGGTTTGCAAAATGACCTGCCCCGGGCGATCGCCCCGACCGCACCGTCCGGCCACCTGGCTTAAGACCTGAAAGGTTCGTTCATTAGCCCGATAATCTGCCAGATGCAGCAGACCGTCAGCCGCCACAATCCCCACCAGCGTCACTTGGGGCAGATCCAGCCCTTTCGTGAGCATTTGGGTGCCGACTAAAACATCAGCTTCGCCCTCCACAAACCGAGTTAGTAACGCTCGGTGGGAGCCTTTAGTCCGCGTCGTATCGCTATCAAACCGGAGCGTGCGCAACTGGGGAAACCGCTGAGCCAACTCCTCAACGAGGCGCTGGGTGCCGCTGCCAAAATGCTTGAAATAGGCCGAATCGCAGAGGGGGCAAGTGGCGGGCTGGGCTTGACTGTAGTTGCAATAGTGGCAGCGAAGATGGGGGGGAAAGCCGGGGTTGGGCTGGTGATAGGTGAGGGAGACATCGCAATGGGGGCAGGTCATTACATACCCACAACTGCGACAGGAGACAAAGGTGCTATGGCCCCGTCGATGGATGAACAAAATGCCCTGTTGTCCTTCGGTCTGGAGGGTTTGGAGGGCAGCTTGGAGCGGTTGGCTCAGAATGGAACGGTTCCCCTTGGCCAGTTCTTGCCGCATATCCACCACTTGAACCGGGGGGAGGGGGCGATCGCGCACCCGACTGGGCAAGCTGAGGTAAAGGGTTGGGGGGGCAGTCGCAGGCGGAACAGGGGGAGGGGCGATCGCGAGGCGCTGCCAGGTTTCGAGGGCCGGGGTGGCAGACCCCAGAATGAGGGGACAGTTGGCCAGTTGCGATCGCCATTGGGCCACGGTGCGGGCGTGGTAACAGGGAGCGGGTTGGTCTTGCTTAAAGCTGCTGTCGTGTTCTTCGTCGAGGATAATCATACCCAGGTGGGGGAGGGGCGCAAAAATGGCTGAGCGGGTGCCAATCACCACCTGGGGGGTACCTTGCAACATTTGTCGCCACGCATCGTAGCGTTCGCCGTCGGAGAGGGCACTGTGGTACACACAGACGTGTTGACCAAAGCGCGCCCGGAAGCGATCGACCAACTGGGGGGTGAGGCCAATTTCGGGGACAAGCACCAGCGCTGACTGACCAGCCTGCAACCGGGGGGCGATCGCTTGGAGATACACCTCCGTTTTCCCTGACCCCGTAACCCCATGCAACAAGACTTCGGTGTATCCCGCCAGGGGGGTGATGTGGGCGAGGGCGTTTTGCTGGTCGGGGGTGAGGGCTTGGGGAACATCAGGGAGTTGCTGGGGGTGGTGGGGCGATCGCAACTGTTCCCGCCGTTGAATAACGAGATACCCTTTTTGCTCCAGGCTACGGAAAAGGGCCGTACTGGCCTGACACAATTGTTGGGCTTCTGCGAGGTCGAGTTCCCCACCTTGTTTTTGCAGGGTGGCCAACACGGTGTGTTGCCGGGGGCTGAGGTCAGTGGCGATCGCCGGAGTCGTACAGGTCACCACTTGCCGCTGCTTGGGCCGCACTGGAGCGGGTGGCTCTAAATATGATTCGGCTAATCCCTGTTGAATTAATTCTTGAATGCCGCGATGGGCCGCTTTCGTTTGCCGCTGGAGATATTGCCAACTGTAGTGGCCCTGTTTGCTGTTTTGGAGCAGGGTGAGGAGGGTTTGGGCCGCAGGGGAAAGGGGAGCAGAGGCAACAGATTGGGGCGGGGGTTGCAAGCGTAGACGACGTTGCGATCGCGCCAATAATCCAGGGGGCAACGCGGCCCGAATGACCTGAATCAGGGGGGTGTGGTAATACTCAGCGACGCGCTGGAGGAGTTGCCAGTAGTGGGGCGGGAAAAAGCCCTGACTGACGATCGCCGCCACAGACCGCATAGGGGTGTCTGCCAGGGCGGGGGGGAGGGTTGCCGTCACGCGAATGGCGATCGCCCCTACCTGTTGAGCCCCAAAGGGAACACTCAAAATGTCCCCCGGCTGCAATGGGAGGTGGGGCGGAATGGCGTAGGTAAACAAGTCCTGGGTGCCAGGGCAATCGACCAAGACCTCTACCCAGCCCGGTGATGGCTCCGGAGTGGGGGCGGGGGCCACATCGCCCGCGATCGCCGACGACACCGTGGCCGGAACACAGGGAGACGAAGCCAGGGAAGAAGCAGGCTGGGACGAGGCCATACACACGTCAAAGTATCGACATTTTACACGGTAGCGCATTCTTGCGCTGAGGTCTACGGGCCGGAGAGGGATTGACCGCGATCGCGCTGGGAGTTGAGGTGGCGAGGCGCGCGACCCAGGCCCCCAAAGGCGTACAGGTTAGTTGCGATCGTCGTCTGGCGATTGCCCCAAGGCTGGAGCCATCGGTTGCTGTGGTTTTAAGATGCCCTGGATTGCGTCTAAGACCTGCTGGGCCAGGTGCAGGGGGGTATCGCCCGGTGTGTACCCAATCCGAAGGTCAGCCTGGGCATATAGGAGCTGTCGTTCTTGCCACAGACTTTCCAACTTGGTGGCCAGGTCAGTGGCCTGTAACAGGGGCCGGGTGGTGTCCGCTTGCAGGCGCGGAATCAGATGTTCGAGGGGGACATCGAGCCACACGATCACGCCGTGGCGTAGGTAACTCCAGTTTTCGGGTCGGCCCACAATCCCGCCGCCCGTGGCGATCGCCAGTTGGGTGTAAGCGCAGACCTCCGCCAAAACCTGACTTTCAAGATCGCGGAACCCCGGCTCGCCCAGAGTGGCAAATAAGTCAGTGATGGACTGCCCTGCGGCCTGCTCAACCAGGGCATCGGTATCCAAAAAGCGATAGCCCAGCAAGGTCGCAATCTCTTTGCCCACGGTGGTTTTGCCCACGCCCATCAGGCCAATCAGATAAATGTTTAAGCCCCGCAGGCGATCGCGTAACGCTGTACTATCCAAGGCGCTTCTTTCTCCTCATGCTTTCTTGCCAGAATAACAAGGGATGGGAAAATTGCGATCGCGGGCTAAAGAGGCAAAAGTAAAGGCGGCCACAGGGATCCGTTCCTGGCTCACCCGCTCCTCAAAGTCCTTAGACACGAGAAAGGGCCAGATTCGCTGCATCGAATCCAGCCCCCCTTAAGCCTGTCCTGACGATCTTAATTGGTCTGTCCATCGCACCAAAGGCCAAAGTGCCACCCAACATGGGTTGGCACCAGGCTGGCTAGTATGCTAAAGTTTCGAGCGTTTCGCGCAAATAACGGCGCACTAAATGATCCAGGCCGCCTGTGGTTTGCACGTCAACACTTTGCACGTCCATCGTTTGTTCTAAGCGCCAGCGCTGAAACCCGGAACTAGCAGCGATCGCCTGCTTCAGGCTTTCCCAGATTTCCGAGTCTCCGGGCAGGTTAAAAAAGTTTTGGGGCATATTTCTCATGGCGGCAACGTCATTGAAAGAGTTAGGAGTAGACATAATAGACCTGCATTCAGGGTGGATAACAAACCAGTTGGGAACAAAACTTAAACAGCGAAACTCCAGTACACCACTAGGGGCGACAGTAAATCAATGTTGCGCTCCGATTCACTGATACGACTTCCACTTTACAAAGCATAACCTGCCCATTCAGGCCAAGGATGTGTATTGTGACACCGAAGTGGCTGGGTTGGACGATTTTCTAAGCTCTACTTAAACCTCTGCGGGAATTGGGGGCTCGGCGATCGCCCGGAAGGCCGGGGGCATTAGCTCTGGCGCAAACTCGGCTAACGCCGTTGCCAAATGCTTGGCCAGGGTCGCCACAGGTAAAGGCCCTTGCAGATGACTCCAGGGTAACACCTGATCGGGCGACCAGGTTTCATACACATAAAAGTCCAGGGGGGGCAGTTGACCTTGTAATTCCTTGAACGCCCGTCGGTAACTGCCCAGGGAATCACCGAAGTGGCGGGTCAGTTCCAACACATGGGAAACGCGGCGATCGCCCCGCGAAATCAAGGCTTGAATCACAGACCAGTTGTAACTTTCGGGCCGGAAGTCAATTCCCTGAGGGCGCAATTGCTTTTGCAAAAACTTCAGACGTTTTTCCGCCTCCCGGTTGACCCCAAACCACTGAAATGGCGTGTGGGCTTTGGGGACAAAGGTGCTGCACCCCAGCGTGAACCGCAGGCCCGGAACTGTGCGCCGCAAAGCGGCCATCATGGTTGCTGTTTGGGCGAGGTCATCCATCGTTTCGCCTGGAATGCCAGCCATGCCGTAGAGTTTGAGACTGCTTAAGCCGCCCGCTTTGGCATTGGCTGCGGCAGCGTGGATGGCAGCGGTTTCCAGCTTTTTGTTGATGATCTGACGGACTCGCTCTGATCCACTTTCCACCGCGATCGTGATGGATTTCGCCCCGTGCCGGACGAGGGTTTCGGTCAGGGCCGCAGTGACGGTATTGGTGCGTACCGACGAGAGGCTGAGGCGGATATGGTCGTATTCTGGGCGGTTGAGGTAATGCAACAAATGCTCAAATTCTGGATGCTGGGTCACGGATGCACCCAATAATCCCAGGCGATCGGTCACTTGCAAGCCCTGGGCGATCGCCGGAATCAAGCTGGCCTCCACATCGGCTACGCGAAAGGGCAGGGTCAAATAGCTGGCGAGGCAAAAGCGACACATTTCGGGGCAACTCCGCACCACTTCGACCATGAAGATGTTTTCCCAGGCGGCCTGGGGAGTCACAACAGTGGAACTGGAGAGGGTGCTACCGCGATAGGTTTGTTTGTGGACTTGGGCGGGAATGGTGCTGTCGAGAGGTTCAATGGCCCGAATTGGCCCATCGGGACTGGTGTAGGTGACGGTATACAAACTGGGGATATAGAGGCCGGGAATGGTGGCGAGGTGACGCAGTTGGGTCTCGCGATCGCAACCGCGTACCGTTTTGTAGGCTTCGATGAATTGACTCAGCAGCACTTCCCCGTCGCCCAGCAAGATCACGTCAAAAAACTCGGCAAAGGGTTCGGGATTGGCCGTGAGCACGGGGCCACCACCAAAAATCAAGGGTGTGGCGGACGATCGCTGGAGCGATCGCAGGGGAACTTCCAACTGTTCCAACAGGGTCAAGACATTGGTATAGTCCAGTTCCCAGGACAGGGAAAAACCCACCAACTCTGGTGTACTTGGAAGGGGTTCAGCGAGATCGGTAAACAAGCGACTGACTTGCACATCGGAGCGCATCGCCAAAGTAGCCCAGACGATCTGGTAGCCCAAGCTGGTGATGCCTACGGTGTAAGTGTTGGGAAAGGCAAAAATCGCCGCGATCGCGTCTGTGACTGGTGCCGCAGGCTGAAATAACAGCCGTTCTGCTGCAAATGGGGAATTGTTCATCTTGGCCCATACCTCCTGTTCCACTCTACCGTGTGCCGGAAGGCTGGCGCAAAATCTCCCCCAGGAGGACGCACCCCGGCCTAACTCTCGTTAAGCTAAGTGAAGAGATTCCGTCAGAAAAGCCCTGTTTCTACTGTGTTGTCTGAGTTACCGCCCAACGGGCACATTCAGTCCAGGGAAACCACCGGGTGGCTCTTGCTGGGGCGTGGGTTGATCGCTAGGAAGTGTTAATCGTTCTGTTCAATTTATGATGCGGAGTGCTCTCAAACGTTCTAATGTCCTGATTCCACTTATGGTGGCGATCGCCTTTGCGGTGGCGTTGTGGGGGCTAACCCGCAGCGTCGGCCTAGAAAACCTACAAGCCCAGGTGCAACGCTTTGGCCCGTGGTCACCCATTTTGTTTGTGGTGGTTTGTGCTCTGAGTATGATTCTGGCCCCTTTAAGTGCGGGGTCAGTGTTTGTGGCGAGTGGGGTGCTGTTTGGGCAGGTTGTCGGGTTTTGGCTGTGTTTTCTGGGGTCGTTGCTTGGCTGTAGTATCAACTTTTGGTTGTCGCGCAAATTGGGCCGCAAAATGGCGCTACGCATCGTGGGGCGATCGAGCTTGCGTGCCCTCGATCGCTGGACTCGTCGGTTGCAAAGTCAGCGGGGGTTGCTGTTCATGATTTTAGTGATGCCCTTATCTCAGGACTTGGTGAGTTATGCTGTGGGGTTAACCCAGGTCAAGTTCATGAATTTTTTGGTGGCCGCGACGATCAGCGCGATCGCGATTGCGGCCACCTATGCGTTTTTGGGCAGTAGTTTGTTAGAGGCGTTGCTCTAAATTGGACAATTCACAATCTGGCGATCGGTAGGGGTAGGGCTTCTACCCCCAGATCGATTCGCTTAGGGCACCTACCAGGAGATGCCCCTACCGAGACTGATTTTCTGGGCGATCGCAGTCTCCCTGGCATTTCCCTGGTGTTTCCCGATTTCCCCTTACTCGCTGTAGGCTTCGAGGGGCAAGCAGGTACAAACCAAGTTGCGATCGCCATAGGCTTGATCAATGCGTCCAACGGCTGGCCAGAATTTATTCTCCCGTGTCCATTGGGTGGGATAGACGGCTTCCTGGCGAGAGTAGGGATGAACCCACTCTTCCGTCAGGGCTAGCGCGGTGTGGGGTGCATTTTTCAGGACGTTATCTTGGCGATCGGCGTTGCCTGTTTCGATCGCCCGAATCTCCTCCCGAATGGCAATCATGGCATCACAGAAGCGATCGATCTCTACTTTGGATTCGCTTTCCGTCGGTTCAACCATGATTGTGCCAGCAACCGGCCAGGACACTGTCGGCGGGTGGAAGCCATAGTCGATTAACCGCTTGGCAATGTCATCCACTTCAATGTCGGCGGATTTCTTGAATTGGCGCAAATCAATAATGCACTCGTGGGCCACCAAGCCGTTGCTTCCTTTGTACAACACGGGATAGTGGGCTTCCAGGCGCTTGGCGATGTAGTTCGCGTTGAGAATGGCGACTTCGGTGGCGGTTTTGAGGCCCGCAGCCCCCATCAAGGCAATGTACATCCAGGAAATGGGCAGAATGCTGGGACTCCCCCAGGGCGCGGCAGAAATGGGGCCGATCGCCTGGTCGCCGCCTACCGGAATCACCGGATGAGACGGCAAAAACGGCACCAAATGCTTGGCCACGCCGATCGGCCCCATACCAGGGCCACCGCCCCCGTGGGGGATGCAGAAGGTTTTGTGCAAATTCAGGTGGCACACATCGGCCCCAAAGTCCGCCGGACGACAAAGACCTACTTGGGCGTTCATGTTGGCCCCGTCCATGTAAACTTGGCCGCCGTTGGCGTGGATGATGGCGCAGATTTCCCGGATTTCCGCTTCAAACACCCCGTGGGTGGACGGATAAGTCACCATGAGGGCCGACAGTTCTGCTGCGTGTTTCTCAGCTTTGGCCCGCAGGTCTGCCACATCAATGTTGCCGTCGCGATCGCAGTTCACCGTGACCACTTTCATCCCGGCCATGACCGCACTGGCTGGATTGGTGCCGTGGGCAGAGGTGGGAATCAGGCAAATGTTACGGTGGGGTTGGCCCTGGGCCTCGTGGTATTGGCGAATCACCAGCAGTCCGGCATATTCCCCTTGGGAACCCGCATTGGGTTGCAGAGAGATCCCGGCAAAGCCTGTAATTTCGGCCAGCCAGCTTTCGAGTTGCTCGAACAATATGGCATACCCCTTGGCTTGTTCCACCGGGGCAAAGGGATGCAATTGCCCAAACTCGGCCCAGGTCACGGGGAGCATTTCGGCAGTCGCATTGAGCTTCATCGTGCAGGAGCCCAGGGGAATCATGGCTGTTGTGAGCGATAAATCCTTGCTCTGCAAGCGATAGAGGTAGCGCAACAACTCGGTTTCCGAGTGGTAGGCGTTAAAGACCGGATGGGTGAGGTAGGGGGTTTGCCGTTGAAAGGCTGGGGCGATCGCAAACGCCTCGGAGGCCGATGTCGTTTTGTAGAGAGTATGCAGCAGATCTTCTGGGGTGAAGTGGGCCGTTTGGGCACCCGCGAAAATCTGGAACAGGGCGATCAGGTCATCGGAGGAAACGGTTTCATCCAGGGCAATGCCGACGGTATGAGCATCCAACTGGCGGAGGTTGATCCGGTGGGAGTGGGCGCGGGCGAGGACTTGACTGGCCTGGTTGTCGCCCACATGCACCCGCAGCGTATCAAAGAACGGTTCCGTTCCCAGGGTGTAGCCCAACCGCTTGAGCCCTTCGGCCAACAGGGTCGTCAGTTTGTGAATACGCTGGGCAATACGGCGCAGACCGCTGGGGCCGTGGTACACCGCATAGGTGCTGGCAATGATGGCCAAAAGCACTTGGGCCGTACAAATGTTGCTGGTGGCTTTGTCGCGGCGGATGTGCTGTTCACGGGTTTGGAGGGCGAGGCGCAGGGCCACCTGTCCGTGGGCATCTTTAGAAACACCGACCAACCGCCCCGGCAGTTGACGTTTGTAGGTTTCGTGGGTGGCGAAGTAGGCGGCATGGGGGCCACCGTAGCCCAGAGGCACACCGAAACGTTGGGTATTGCCGATCGCAATATCGGCCCCAAATTCGCCCGGTGGGGTGAGGAGGGTCAAGCTCAAGAGGTCGGCGGCTACCGTGACTAAACCACCCGCCGCGTGAACGCGATCGCAAAACTCCCGATAATCGTAAATGGCACCATCCGTCGCGGGATATTGCACCAGCGCGCCAAAAATCGGTTGTTCAAAGGTTGCGGTTTGGTGATCACCGACGACCACATCAATGCCCAGAGCTTGGGCGCGAGTTTGCACCACTGCAATGGTTTGGGGATGGCAGGCCGCAGACACCCAGAAGGTTTTTGTGTCGGCTTTGCACAGTCCATAGCTCATGCTCATGGCTTCCGCCGCTGCGGTGCCTTCATCCAACAGAGAAGCATTGGCAATGGCCAGCCCGGTTAAGTCTGTCACCAGGGTTTGGAAGTTGAGTAGAGCTTCGAGGCGACCCTGGGCAATTTCGGGTTGGTAGGGGGTGTATTGGGTGTACCAACCGGGATTTTCGAGAATGTTGCGTTGAATCACCGGGGGGGTGATGCAGTTGTGGTAGCCCATCCCGATAAAGGAGCGAAAGACGGAATTCTCTGCGGCAATTTCCTTGAGGTCTTGCAGGGCTTCGTATTCGCTTTTGCCGGTTTTGATGGTCAACGGCTGCTGGAGTTGGATAGCCGGGGGCACCGTTTGCTGAATGAGCGCCGCGAGACTTTCGATTCCGAGGAGGGCCAGCATTTCGGCCATTTCTGTGGCGTTCGGGCCAATGTGCCGTTGGGCAAAGGTGTCTGTGTAAGCGAGGCCCTCAAAGTTGGGGGTGAAGGGGGAGGCGGTTGGACGCGCGACTTCGGCAGGGGTGCCGGAATTGGGCGTGACAACGGCACGCGGCTGGGTCTCAACGGAAGCAGTCACAGGGTCGGAGTTATGCTCTAGCATACGGATTGATGGCGATCGCGGCAGATAAAACAGCTTGAATTCTGAGTATAACAACTCATCTTTACAGACTTTAACACTCAATCCTCATGGATTCGCACAAGAGCCACGGGGCCGGGAACGCAGCGGGTAGGCACCCTGGGCGATCGCAACGTGGAGCGCAGGAGTACTTCACGGAGGGCAACTGGCGAACAGGCCAGCAGCAGCGGTGAGCGATCGCCGATTGGCCCTCGGAATTTTTTCGGCACTGGGTCAGCGATTCGAAAGGGCAAAAGGCTATGATTGCATTGTTTGTTGTTTCGTAGCTGCGCTCCATGTTCATTATTGATGTCAGTTTGAAAAGTGCCCCTGTTACGCTCACAGTGCAGCGGAAAACGGAAGCAGATGCTAATGGTCTGTACCAAACGTTGGTGGATGGGATGCGGGCGGGCAACCAGGGCTTAGTTGAGTTGACCTGCGAACACCAACCGGGCAAGAAGGTCAGCGTTCTCTGTAGTGAAATTGCGGCAGTGCAAGTATACGAGAAGTCTTCCACGGCAACCTCTTCGGGCCGACCTCCTGGTTTCTTTGCGATCGCCGAATGAGTCAATCTCGATCTGAGCCACGGGCGATCGCCATTCGCATCCAAGACCTCACCTTTCAGTGGCGGCGAGGCGAGCCAGTCTTGGCCGATTGCAACTTAGAAATTCCCAAAGGGGAGTTTTGGATGTTACTCGGCACCAACGGCAGCGGCAAGTCTACTCTGTTGAAGCTCCTCGTTGGGTTGTTGCACCCCCAGCAGGGCCAAATTCAGCCCATGAAAAAGGTGGGGTTTGTGTTCCAAAACCCTGACCACCAACTGGTCATGCCAACGGTGGGGGCGGATGTGGCCTTTGGCTTGGCCGAAGAGAACCTGACCTGGGCCGACACCCAGGCCCGAGTGCAGGAAGCCTTGCTGGCGGTCAATCTGGCCCACCTGATGCGCCGACCAATCTATGCCCTGAGTGGCGGCCAAAAGCAGCGGGTAGCGATCGCGGGAGCGTTGGCGCGACACTGCGAAATTCTCTTGCTCGATGAACCGACTGCCTTGCTCGATCCCGATAGCCAACTGGAACTGGTGGCCCAGGTGCAACGCCTGGTCAAAGACCGAGGGCTAACGGCCTTGTGGGTGACCCATCGCCTGGATGAATTGGACTATGCCGATGGGGCCGTCTTGCTGGAAAAAGGGCACGTAGTGGCTCAGGGCAACCCGCAACGGCTCCGGGAACGGCTCACCCAAAGGGCTTGATTTTTGGCCACTAGCCAACGGGCAACATTCGGCGGGCGATCGCGTCGTCCGATTTCCAGATAGCAAATTCAATAAAGTTATCTTATACTGAGGACTTAATAAAGCTTTAAGTTCCTCCAATGCCTCATTCCTTGCCTCAGGCGATTTTGCTTGTAGACGGCTATAATGTCGTCGGGCATTGGCTTGAGCTAAAACACCTGCGCGATCGGGAAGGCTTGGGCGAAGCGCGACGGTTGCTCACCGAGTATTTGATTAATTACAGCGCCTTTCACGACTACGACACCCGCCTGGTTTTTGACGCGCAATATCAACAGTCGCCCTGCAAACGGGAAGTCATCACCGCCAATCTGTCAGTGTGTTACACAGATTTTGGCCAAACCGCCGACACCTATATCGAAAAAGCCTGCGCCGCCTTTCGCAACGACCTCCGCAAGTTTCAGCAACGGTTGATTGTAGCCACCTCCGATCGCGCCCAACAGTTGACTGTAGTGGGGTATGGCGCAGAACTGATGACCGTCGATCAACTCACGCTGGCAGTGGCCACAGCAGATCAACGAGTACGCCAAAAACACAAACCCACCAAAGCTAAGAAAACCGGGCGATCGCTAGGACATCGGCTAGATCCAGTGGCCTTCCAGCGGCTATCTGCCATGCGGTTTGGCAAAAGTGGTGAAGCCTGAACCGAAAACCTGGCTGGGGCGATCGCCCCAAGTTCACCAGCACCCAGGCTGATCTCCAGCCAAGGTCACAGAAAATGTTAACTTAAGTAAAGCATTTTCATCTTATTGTGATAGGGCGTTGCACATGGTACTCAAGGCTGCATTTAGTTGGGCGATCGCCTGCTGTTTGACGTTGATCTTCGCTGTGACTCCGGCCCAGGCCAAATTACTCGGTGGGCCACTGCCTGCCCTCAACCAAGCGGCCCCCGGCTTTACCCTGCCAACGAATACAGGGGATGGGGAAATTTCCCTCGCAGACTACCGTGGCCAGTGGGTGGTGGTTTACTTCTATCCCAAAGACTTTACCCCCGGTTGCACCCTCGAAGCCCGCCGCTTTCAAGAAGACATGCCGGAATATCGCCGGCGGAATGCCCAAGTTCTGGGGATTAGCGTTGACTCCGTGGAATCCCATGCTGAGTTTTGCGATGCAGAAGGGTTGCGGTTTCCCCTCCTGGCCGATACCGATGCCTCGGTGAGCAAAGCCTATGGCGCATGGCTCAATCCTTTGCCCCTGCGAAACACCTACATCATTGATCCGGTTGGCAAGCTCCGCACCATCTTTACCGATGTTCGGCCTGTCATCCACAGCAAGGAAGTCTTGGCCAGTTTAGATGCTTTGCAAGCAGAGGGCGCTAGTTAAGCTCGGCGGAAATTGCGGGGCCAAAAGTTACGAACAAAAAGTCGGTATGATGGGTTGAACAGTTTACAACTCACCTGGCTCAAGTCCAGCTTCAGCCAGCTTTAATCAGCGTCAATTCACGGGATTGCTAGGATTCAATGTCTGCTTTAAACCTGCCCTTATCCTCCTTTCAAGCGGCTATCCAGGCCGGTGAGTTTTTGGTGACGGCGGAGGTCGCACCACCCAAAGGGGGCAATCCGGCGCACATGTTGGCAATGGCGGAATTGTTGAAAGGGCGGGTTCACGCAGTCAATATTACAGATGGGAGTCGGGCGGTCATGCGGATGGCCTCTCTCGCATCATCGGTTTTGTTACTGCAACAGGGGATTGAACCGATTTGTCAGGTAGCCTGTCGCGATCGCAATGCCATTGGGCTGCAAGCCGATCTTATGGGGGCTCATGCCTTGGGCATTCGGAATGTGTTGGCCTTGACGGGGGATCCGGTCAAAGCAGGCGACCATCCCCAAGCCAAATCCGTATTTGAGCTGGAATCGGTGCGGTTGTTGCAGTTGCTCCGCAAACTCAATGCCGGGATGGACTTTAACGACAAGCCTTTGCCCGATGGGGCTACCGCGTTGTTTGCCGGGGCCGCCGTGGATCCTCAATCTGGGAGTTGGTCAGGGTTACAGCGTCGCTTTGAGCGTAAGTTGGCCAGTGGAGCCCAATTTTTCCAAAGCCAGTTAATTTCGGATTTCGATCGCCTGGAAAAATTCATGGATCAAATCGCGGCAGGGTGCAACAAACCTGTTTTGGCCGGAATTTTCTTACTGAAGTCTGCCAAGAACGCTCGATTTATCAATAAAAACGTGCCCGGTGTGCACATTCCCGACCATCTGATCGATCGCTTGGAAGCGGCTTCCGATCCCCTCTATGAAGGGATGGTCATTGCGGCAGAACAAGTTAGAGCAGCCAAAGACCTGTGTCAGGGAGTGCACATGATGGCCGTGCGCCGGGAAGACTTGATTCCCAGGATTTTGGACTTGGCCGGGGTATCGCTTCAGCCTGCGCCAGCCGTCCCCGCAGAGGTGGCAGCCGACCGGAGATAGGGCGATCGCGTTAACTCGACCAGGGCGTTTGGAAGCTGGGATAGAGAGTCAAGCCGCCATCAATATAGAGAGTTTGGCCAGTGATGTAGGCTGCTTCGTCCGAGGCCAGAAAGGCGGTGATCGCGGCCATTTCTTCCGGTTGGCCCACCCGCCGCATGGGAATGAAACTGGCGACTTGGGCTTGTTTTTGGGCATCCTCTGTCCACTCGTCGTTGATGGGGGTAGCGGTGGCACCGGGGGCGATCGCATTTACCCGAATGCCCCGTTCTGCGTATTCCAGGGCCAGGGTGCGGGTCAGATTGCCCATACCGCCTTTGCTCATGGCATAGCTGACGTAGTGGGGACGGGGAATGATTTCGTGGACACTCGAAACGTTAATAATCACACCGGGATAGTCGCGAGCGATAAAATGTTTGAGGGTTTCGCGGGCACACAGAAAGGCTCCGCGCAGGTTAATCGCCAACACCCGATCCAGGTCTTCGGTGCTCACTTCGTGGGATGCCTGCTCCAGTTGAATTCCCGCATTGTTCACCAGAATATCAAGGTGGCCAAATTTAGTAATCACCGTGTTGACCAGGTTCACAATATCGTCGGCTTGGGCCATGTCACCGTGGACAACCAGCGATCGCCCACCACAGGCTTCAATATCTTGACAGGCGGCCTGCATGGCCTGGTCTTGGGTTTCCTCCGCCTCGGCGCGATCGCTCCGGTAGTTAATCGCCACCGCGCAGCCTTCCTGGGCCAGCCGAATCGCGATCGCACGGCCAATGCCCGAAGCGGCTCCAGTAATCAAAGCAGTTTTTCCCTGCAAACCTTTCATGGGGTCTCACTTCATTGCGTGGTAGGTTTGGCCACACTGTAGCAAGCTGGACGCGGGGGCGGGCTCCATCGCCCGAAAGATTCCTACGCCATTGAGAGAAAAACTTTGACCAACCAGGGGCGATCGCCCAGAGCCAACGCGCCTAGGGCAAATTCAGCGCCGTACAAATCTGTTGCACCAGTTGGTGGGGCGGGTCGGCAATATCAAGCATGATTCCCGTAGGCGGTTGTTCCAAAATGGCAAACTGACTGGCCAGCAACTTGGGATTCATAAAATGGCCCGTCCGCTGCGCTAGGCGAGCTTGAATCTGGGTAAAGGTGCCCTGGAGATAAACAAATTCGATCGGGCTGTGGGGGGGGGTAAGCTGTTCGCGGTAGCTGGCTTTGAGGGCGGAACAGGCCAGCACACAGGATTGTTGAGCGGCAATCTGGGTATCAATGAGGTGGCGCAATGCTTGCAACCACAGGTGACGATCGCGATCGGTCAGGGGAATGGCCTGCCGCAATTTATCGATATTGGCCGGGGGGTGAAAGTCATCGCCATCATAAAACGGCCACTGCAACCGTTGGGCTAGCAACGTGCCAATGGTAGATTTGCCGGAGCCAGCCACCCCCATCACAACAATAATCATGAGTCCTGTACCTGCAACTGTTTGCAGTATATCCACAGCCCAGAGACTCACCCCCTTTCTGGCCGGGTGGGGGATTGCGCTGGGATGGGTTGGGGCCGTGCCGTAGGTGGCGGCCCGGTGCCATTGGGGATAGGGCCAGAGGCAGGACACTGCAACCGTTTGAGGTAATCCCACCCCCGTTGGGGCCAAACATGCGATCGCCCGGTTTTCGCCGCAATCCACTGAGCCACTTTGGGGCCAGACCATTCGCCACCATCGGGGGCCGGGTGTTGCAGGGCATGTTGTAATTCGGCCTGTTGTTCCGCTGTGAGGAGCGATCGGGGTGAAGGGTGGCGGCGTTTGGTTCGATTTTTGACGGCCTCTGGGCCAACCTGGTTATACCGCCGAATAATTTCCTTGGCGTAGTCATAGTTGAGATCAACGGCTTGGGCCGCTTGTTTAATCGTCCAAGCTTGGGCAACGAGGTGAATCAGTTGCCAACGGCGGGCTTCAGCGACATCCGGTGCTTGGCGATAACGGGCTTTCAGCTCATCAAGGGTGAGATAGGATTTCAAATCGGCTTTCGGCGGCATACCTCAACACGGAAAGACGGCTTCAGAACCTCTGGGGGTAAAATCAAAACACAACAGGGCTACCCACTCCATCCACAGAAACGGAGCGCGATCGCGCCCAGCCCCGTGTGAACCCGGTCAAGCCCTGCACACGGCCCCAGAGTGACGAGGTGGGCATGGCGAGGTGGGCACAATGGCGCAGCTTAAACTCGCCCTCCCACACCACAGGAGGGACAGCATGGATCGAGAGACAGCGTTACCTTGGGGGCAAAGTAAAGAGCGCTATTGGCTTGTCAGCACCTGAGGGAGGCTGAGACAAGGCAATAGGACATGGGGAGTTGCACCAGGAGCGGGGTTGGCCTGGATGCCCGTCGGCCCAGGCTGATGGGGGGAACCAAGTCCTGGGGGGCAACGTCAAAGCACCAAGGCCAACGTCAACAACTGCATTGGGGCAACAGGGCCAGGGAACAAAGGGGCGACGCAGCGACGGGCCACCTGCCCAAGCCGGGAGCATCAAAGACAGTCGGGCAAAACCAGCCGGGCGGCAGCGATCGCGGGGGGCAGGCTACAGCAAATATTCTGGACGGGCAATGGCATAGTAGGCATAGTGATAACTCGGTGCGCCACGGCGATAGGCATGATCCAAGGAGGGCACACGCAGCCGAGTTCTGCCGTAATTCCAAGTTTCATAGTTGTCATAATAGTCCACGTCATACCCATATTCCGCTGCTTGTCCGGGCTGGGCGGCTAGGGCTGTGGCACCTAAGGCGATCGCCGTGAGGGGCACCAAGGATTGAACTGACGGTGATTTCATGAACCTTTTGGGGGATAAAAGTGACACTCCATTTATCGGAGATACGCAGAAATTTCCGGATGAAACCTTCTCCCCTGGGAAAAATCTTCATTTAACCGTTGGGTCTGGAGCAGTCGTAAGGGCGATCGCGCTGGCTTCGCGGAGATAGCCACCCGGATTCAGCGATTTAGGTGGGGCCGTGGCCGTGGCGATCGCGTTGGGCACCTGGGTCTGGAAGGCAGGACTGGCCAGTAAATCCCGCGCCTCAGCATAGGCAGTGGTGCCCAACGGAATTTGGCAGAGCATCGCTTGAGCCATATCCCGCTGCCCCAGGGCTTGCTGTTGCTTCGCCAGTTGGAGCAGTTGGGCCGCCCGTTGATTGAGTTGGGTGGTGTAGTCCTTGATGCGAGCATCAACCACGGGGTCGAGTTCGGTGCCAATGGGGGCGTTGTTCAGCGTGGTAATTGCAGACAGCAGATTTTGCTGGCGGGCACGGCTATTAGCCTGGTTGAGTAAAAATTGCGCCCGAATTTTTTCTTTTTGGCGATATTCGCTGATTTTGTGTTGGGCGATCGCATAGGCAGGAGTGTTCGCCGGAATTTGATACAGATAAGTCATCGCGTTACTGAAATCTCGAACCGTGGCCTGGTCATAGGCTTTTTGTAAATCCGCCCACGCTTTAATGGTTTGCTTCTGGCGATATTCTGCTTTTTTAGTCTGCGCCAAAGCCGCAATGCGAGTACCCGGCACGATCTGGTCTAATTCCGCGATCGCCCGATTAAACCGCCGTTCCCGCGCATAATCATAGGCAGTTTGCAAAAGTTGGTTTGCTTCCGTTTCGGCCTTGGCAATGACGTGGTGAGCCAACCCCTGCCAGCGATCGCGCCAGAAAGGAATATTGGGCATTGCCGCCGCCGCTTGTTGGGCATCCAGCAGTCGCCCTTCCTGAAAAGCTTGCTCAGCAGCCTGGTAAGCATTTGCAGCCGTTTGCCAATCTTGCCACCAACGTTGTCCCAGGGCCTGGGCATATTCCTGCCGTGCAGGTTCGCCCCCGCCCATTGCCCGTTGAAGCCGCTGCCACAGGGCATAGGTTTGATCGTTGAAATCCACGGAGGTCAACATGCCCCAGCCCACCACGGCACAGGTCGAAGCCACCGCCAGCCCCCCCAACCCCAAATAGAGCGAGGGATGGGTGAAGGCCCCCAGAAGCAAAGTTTTGAGCGTGGGCCGGGGAGCCAGAGCGATCGCGGAGTCTGACACCGAGGGCGCACCAACGGCTGTGGGGGGCTGGGGAGTTGTTGTCGCGATCGCGCGGGGCCGAGGTGCCATTTCTGCAGGAACAGGATTGGCTTGCACCGTAATCGTGCAGGCATTGTCGGCAGTGGCGGGCGGGGCAACCACCACCGGGGCAAAGGCATCCAAGCTCTGGAGCACTTGATCCGCATTGGCAAACCGCCGCGAGACATCCCACTGCACCATGTCATGCAAAACCGCCACCAGGTGCGATCGCAATGGCGTCTCCGGGGCCGGGGGCAAATGATTTTGCCACAAAATTTCGACCGTGGCCGGGTTAATTGGAAAAGTGGTGGGGAGCTTTCCCGTTAAGGCTTGCACGGCCATCATCCCCACCGCATAAATATCGCTAGCCGCACAGGTTAAGCCTTGCAACTGTTCCAATGGTTGATAGCCCCGCCGTGCTGCTTGCGATCGCGGAACTTCGATCCCCTGCATCGCCAACAGTGCCAACTGAATTTGCACTAACCCTTGAAAGTCAATCAAGGTTAACTGGCGAGTATCTGCGCGTCGCACCAGATTTTCGGGCTTCAAGTTACCATGTTGCCCCCCGTGGCGATGCACCCAGGCCAAAGGTTCCAACACTTCGCGCAAAAAGACCACCACCTGCTCCGGGCTCCACGGCGCAGTTTCCAGTTCCCGACTCAACGGTTCACCATGCACGGCTGCTTGCACCCAATAAAAACCGTTCTCTTGCTCAAAAAAATCGTGGCAAGTCGGAATTTGGGCATGGTGGCCAGCCAGTTTGAGGATTTGGGCCTCCGGCGGAAATAAATCACGGCCCAGGAGCACGTAATTGGGCACCGTGGACAATCGCTCCAAATGGTACACAATACACTGCGTTGCAGCCTTCGACGCAGGCGACTGGCAATCTTCAGCCAGATAAACCTTGCCCCACTGTTTGGTGGCGAGTCGTTGCTGGAGGCGATAGCGGTTTGCCACCAGATGGGAGGCTCGAAAGGTAGACACCGCAGGGGTGGTTGCCAGGTGGGTCATGGGAACACTCCGAAAGACAAGGCGCAGGAGAGCCAGGGGATTAACGTGGGGGCTGGAAGGCGGGGTTTAGTGTCGCCGGGGGAGTCCCTGCGCGATCGCAACCGCGCTCATCCAGTTCAGTTTTTTGCTCATGGGTAATTTTTCGGAATTTTGCCGCAAATCTCCGGAACAACTTGCCCAAGTTCATCGACTCTTATTGAAGTGGGTGCTGTAATGCCCCCCAGCATCTACACTCCATGACATCGGCTGGGAACTCTCTGCTGCTTGGCACAGGAGGGAGTTCCGTTGCTGCGATTCCAGTCGTTCCTGGCCCTCGGTTTGGGCGCACAGCAATCGGCAAAATGGCACCGCCCTACCCCTACAACTTCACAGTTCTACACATCTACCCACAACCGCAACCGTCGCAAACAGGCTTGCAACACCGTATCTTTGCGCGACACGATATCGGCCTGCACTTCCATGCCCGGTTGAATGGGGTGCTGGCGATCGCGGGGATTGAGGTACGGCGTGTCAGGTTCAATGGTCACTTCGTAGTAAGGCGTTACCAACCCAGAACGGCGATCTTCTAACATGGCCACATCCGGCGCAATTTCGCTCACCTTCCCTTGCAACAGGCCATAGTCGGGATAGGGATAGGCCGAAATCCGCAACTGTGCCGTTTGCCCAACTTGCACCTGGCTAATATCTCGCGGCATAACTTTGGTGCGAATAACTAATGGCCCATTGGCTGGCACAATTTCCGCCACGATATCGCCAGGAACGATGGGCCGGGCCGGGTCGATGGGTAGCCGCAAGATGGTACCCGCGATCGGTGCGGGGATAATCGTTTGGCTCAACTCCCGGTCAATGGTTTGCAGGGTGGTTTGATCGAGCTGAATCTGGTTTACCAAGGCCAACCGTTGTTGCTGGAGGCGATCGCGCTGGCTGGTCAACTGTTGCGCCAAAGCAGGGTTACTGAGCGTTAGTTGTTGCAACGCCTGTTCAATCGCTGGATTCACTGCCGCTGGCAAGACCCCGCCCCCAGCGCCATTGACACCGGGGGACGAATTAGTCGCCGTTGCGATCGCCCCATAGACCTGTTGAAGCTGATCATCAATTTGGGTGAGTTGGTCTTGATATTGGGCAATGTATTCTGAATAGCGTTGACGGCGGACTTGGAGTTTTTGCAGAGACAGCCGATCAGGAATCCCAAACTCCGCGATCGCCTCCCCCGCCTGCACTGCCTGATTTTCCCGCACCACCACCCGTTTGATCGTCCCGCTCACCCGCGCCCGCACCACCGTTAAATCATTCACCGGGCGCACAATACCCGCCGCTTTTACGGTGATCCGGTATTCTGTCACAGCCGCCAAGCTCACGGTGCTCAGCAAAATCCCTACCAACAACCAGGCCCCTGTGGTCGCCCAGCGCCCCATTGGTGGCAAAAACTCTTCTTCCAACGCAGGCAAAATGGGGGCAATAGCATTTGACTCAGGCATGACATATTCGCCAAATTGGACATTCCTTTTTTCCAGAACTGGCCTGACGATCCGCACACTTTGCTGGGGAATTCTCCGGGGCGATCGCGGGTGAAATAAGAGTAGTGGAATGCGGAGATAGGACGTGGCCCCCCCGCGATCGCCCCACACCCAATGGCCTTACCCCAAATTGAGCCCAATGCACATTACCCGCCAGAGTTAAATGCCTGATTGCCTTTTACTCAAATGAGTGAGTGAGCTAAAAACTGATACCTGATATTCCCTTCATTAAGAAATACTAATACCTAGACCGAGATCTCCGGATCCGAACCACCACTTCAGAAAACAAGAACAGACTCCACTTGGTAACCTCATTGATCCGGAGAGATTGCCAATAATTGAGTCCAATTCAAGTTGTTAATTCACCCAAAAGTGAAGGAGTTCTCTCATGGAAACGATCAAACAATCTGCTATCTTCACTGAAATTTCCGCCGAAGAAGCTGCCAATATTAATGGAGCGTGGGGCGGTTATTACCCCTGCTACTATCCCGTTTATTACGGTGGCTATGGTGGCTACGGTGGCTATGGTGGCTACAGCGGAAGCTCCAGCAGTTCTGCGGCAGTCAACCAAAGTGTCAATGTGAATGTGCTCGTTGACTAAGCGAGCCAGTCCGGGTGTCACGGCTCTATGGGCCGCACGGACTCAAACAACGCGCCTCAGCATGACACCTGGAACGGTCATTTGGGGAGTTGCTGAGGGCCAGATCAAACGCTTGAGTACCGCCGTTCTTTCAATGAGTTAGACCCAGCCCCAAGGCCCAGGCTCTTTGCCTGCAATCACAGTGCCTTTGCCTAGATATCTACCTAGGCTTGGCTTTGCGCTTTATTCTTTTGCGCCTTGTTGCGCCCCAGGTCAAGAGGTCATGACTCTTGGCCTGGAGGCGGCATTGACCTGAACCCAAGGGGGTTGAGTCCCTCATTGCCACTTTCTGGCGTGCGCTGAAAGATCAAATCGTGTCCTCCGGATCACACGATTTTTTCCAGAAATATGGATTACCCAATGAGAGCCATCAAGAGAGTGGAATATCTCTATCCAGTCCGTTGATGTTGCTCTTGTTGGTTTTATCCACAGTGCCAAATGACGCATCCGGATAAATTTAGGTTCCTCAGTCAATCCACCTTGTTATTGGGTAATCATGCATCAGCGATCGCAGTTTTATCGCTTGACGCATGATTATCAACTTTGTTTCTCGCACCGCATCTATCGTTTGATTTTTTACTCTTTACTGTGTTCACGAGGAGAAAACTGTGAAAGTTACTGCTACTTCCCCATTGTTTACTGACTTGTCAACTGAGCAGGCCGCTACGGTACAAGGTGGGTGCCATCGGCATCGGAGTTACCGTTCCACCTATTACTATGCGCCCCGTCGCACCTATGCCTACTATCCGTCTTATAACTATGGTTATTCTGGTGGCGGTTCCAGTGGCTATGGCAGCAACGCTCGGAGTAACGCTGGCAGCGTGAATCAAGTCGTGAATGTCAATGTGCGGTACGAAGACTAAACAGGCGAGCCGATTGACAGTAAGGCCATACCGTTGCTGTTAAGTGGCGACTTCATCTGATTAGCACTGAACAAACTGAAACACCCTTCTGCAAGGAATGGGTGTTTTTTTTGCTGATTGCGTGGGCGATCGCGTGAAAAACAAGGCATTAACTGATGGAAAAAATTGGGTGGGCATGAAATATTCGGTAGTGCTCCAGCATAGTGAGTCAGATTGTGGGGCTGCGTGTTTGGGGGCGATCGCGAAACATTTTGGGCGATCGCTGTCGCTCAATCGCTTGCGGGAACTGGTCGGCACCGGACAGCAAGGGACAACCCTATTGGGGTTGCAACGTGGGGCCGATCGCCTGGGGTTGAATGCGCGGACCGTCCGGGCGGCTCCCCAAATTTTAGAACGGTTGGAAGAAATTCCGTTGCCGACGGTGATTCATTGGCAGGGCCAGCACTGGGTTGTGCTGTATGGCAAACGGCAGCAGCAGTATGTGATTGCCGATCCGGCGGTGGGGGTGCGGTATGTGTCGGAACAGGAGTTGCGAGCTGGGTGGCAAGATTGGGTCATGTTGCTGGTAGAGCCTGACCCCGTGCGCTTCAAAGTGACTGAACCAGACGAACGCCCCACGCTCTGGCGGCAGTTAGGGCGGCGCTTGTGGAGCTATCGGTGGTTGTTGGCCGAAGTGTTGGTGTTGAATTTGGCGTTGGGCCTCTTGTCGATCGCCGCTCCCTTTTTGATCCAGATCTTGACGGATGATGTGTTGGTGCGGGGCGACTGGGAATTGTTGAATGTGGTGGCGATCGCCGTTGTGGTTTTGACCTTATTTAGTAGTGGGTTAGGGCTGATTCAAGCCAACCTCACCGCCTACTTTGCCCAACGGCTGGAACTGGGCTTGGTGTTGGAGTTTGGGCGGGCCATTTTGAATTTGCCCCTGAGTTATTACGAAACCCACCGCAGCGGCGAAACTGTCAGCCGTTTGCAAGACATTCAAGCCTTGAACCAACTGGCGACCCAGATTGTGGTGGGGTTGCCAAGCGAACTTTTTATTGCCCTGGTTTCCCTGGTGTTCATGAGCTTAATCCATTGGCCATTAACCGGGGCAGCGATCGCCCTCGCGCTGTTAATGAGTCTTTCGACGGTGGTATTTTTGCCAACCTTGCAACAAAAAACCCGTAACTTGATCGTGCTCGATGCAGAAAATCAAGGGGTGCTGGTCGAAACGTTTAAAGGGGCGCTCACCCTGAAAACAACCGCCGCAGAAACCCAATTGTGGGAAGAACTCCAAAGTCGCTTTGGGCGGTTGGCGGCGTTGGGCTTTCGGACGAGCCAAATTGGCATTCTCAACACGGTGTTTTCGGGGTTGGTGTCTGGGGCGGGGGGCATTGGCCTGCTGTGGCTTGGGAGTACCTTCGTGATTCGGGGCGACTTAAGCATTGGGCAACTGTTGGCCTTTAGCAGCCTCAATGCTAATTTCTCTCGCTTGATAAGCACGGCAATTCGGTTGGTGGATGAGTTTGCGCGGGTGCAAACCGCAACGGAACGGCTCACCGAAGTGATTGACCATGCCTCTGAGTTAAGCCCGATCGCCAAACCCACGGTGACACTCCCCGCCAATGCGCCGCTTGTGTGCGATCGCCTTTCCTTCCACTACCCTGGGCGGTTGGAACTGTTGGAAAACTTTTCCATCGAAATTCCGGGGGGGCAAGTGGTGGCGCTGGTGGGGCCATCGGGCTGTGGCAAAAGCAGTTTGGCAAAGTTGCTAGCGGGTTTGTATCAACCCCAGGCGGGCAATATTCGGATTGGCCCCTACAATTTGGTGGATTTGGCCCGCGAGTGTGTGCGCCAGCAGGTAGTTCTGATTCCCCAGGAGGCGCATTTTTGGGGGCGATCGCTGCTCGAAAATTTTCGCCTGGGGCAGCCCGATCTGCCGTTTGAAGCGATCGTCCAGGCGTGCCAACTCACAGGGGCCGATGAGTTTATTAGCAACTTACCCGACAAATATCAAACCGTATTAGGAGAATTTGGCACTGATCTCTCCGGTGGTCAGCGCCAGCGGTTAGCGATCGCCCGGGCGATCGTCAACCATCCCCCCATCCTGATCCTTGACGAGTCCACCGCCAACCTCGACCCCGCCAGCGAAGCCCAAGTTTTAGATCGCCTCCTCGAATACCGCAGTGGCCAAACCACCCTCTTGATTAGCCATCGCCCCCAAGTCATCCAACGAGCTACATGGATTGTTCAACTCGAGCGGGGCACCCTGGTTGCTGCTGGCCCGCCCAGCGCGTTCTCCCCGTCGTTGTTATAGCGCTCGACCCAATTAACAGCCCAATGACACGGCTCCGAACGATGGCGATCGGCAATTTGCCTTTATCAGAGCAGCAAAGCAAACCGCAATGGCTAACCCCTGTGTTGGGGAAAAATGATGCGATCGGGGCACAGGCAGGGGGCAGTTCTAGACACCATCCGTCTCCGGTTTTCTACAGAACATCCGGGATGCGTATACGGAAATCATGATGGAGCGAGCACCAGGCCGACTCAGCAGAATTTCCGAAAGAACATCTTCACGAAGGTAAATTTACCCCGACTTTGGGCACTCTAGGTGCAGCCAAGATTGTCATTAGGCCGTACAACACTACCCCGAAGCACTCGTCCGCGTTCATCATTGAGGATTGTGACATTGTGACTAAGATGCAGCTAATAAAAGATTCTCCATTTATGAGTCAGCAAGAGGTTGTTGGAATTATCGCGGTCAATTCCATCGACTTTGTCAACCAGATCTTTACGTGCTTTGCTGAAAACAAAATTGCCGTATTTCTACGGGATGAAGCTGACACTTACAAAATTGAAGTCACAGGGGCATCTAACATCATTACGCCAAAGGCGCAGACTGGTTGGTGCAAGCCACAGTTCACGCCGAAATCATCGGATACAAGGGCGATCGCTCAAATCGCCTTCACCTCCGGCACCACTGGCCTACCCAAAGGGGTGTTATTATCCCATCGCGCCCTAAACGATGTGGTCACACGCCTCAACGCCATCATGGAAGTAGACTCCAGCATTCGTGAGTACATTGGCGTTCCGGTCAACTATTCTTTTGGCTTCGGGCGTTGCCGCGCTGTGGCTACCGCCGGGGGGCATTTCTATCTTCCAGAAAATGGGTTTAACCCCTTAGAAATTCGAGATTTGTTACTAGCGGGGTCAATTAATGCCATTTCCGCCGTACCAAGTTTGTGGCGGACATTGTTTCAGTGCATTGATATTTTTGGCGACGAAACTCATGCTATTAAATGGATTGAGATTGGCAGCCAGTACATGAGTCGGCAAGAGAAAGAAACTCTCCGCCAGTTATTTCCAAATGCAATTATTGTTCAACACTATGGTTTAACCGAAGCCTCGCGTTCCACCTTTCTCAGAATTGATCAAACCCACGGGGAACACCTCGAATCAGTAGGGAAAGTCTATGGCCAGACCGAGATTAAACTTTCGGCTGATCACAAAATTATGATTCGCGGCCCCCACGTCGCAGAAGACTTACTCGTTGAAGATCAACTCAAGAAAAATATTGATGCCGAAGGTTGGTTAGAAACCAGCGACTTGGGTGAAATCAAAGATGGCTATATCTACTATTTAGGCCGAGCCGACGACCTAATTAACTGTGGCGGCATCAAGCTTTCACCGGATGATATTGAAAAACTCATTCGAGAAGAGTTAAATCTCAAAGCGGGGATTGCGATCGCGCGGGTCGATGACCCAATGCGCGGCAATGCAATTCTAGTTGGCTTGCTCAAGAGTGCAGACCTTGATCCTAAAGTAATTAAAACGGCTGCCATTAAAGCTGTGGCTAAACGGAATATTCAAAGCCCTGATGCGATTAAAGTCATGGAATTTGATGAGTTTCCCACAACAGCTACCGGCAAAGTCCAACGACGGCAACTTGGGCAACTTTACACAGAGCGCATGGAGCGAATTGCCTCGGCAAATGCCAATTGGGCACCCAATATTGCATCAATCAATCCCCCTACAGAGGCAGAACTACCAACCGATCTCACACCGGGACAGAGAGAAATTATTGCGGCATGGAAAGGGGTGCTAGGGGTTGACCATATTAATGTTAATGATAATTTCTTTGAGATTGGGGGAGATTCCCTAACGGCAATTTCAGTCATGGTCAAAATGGAGAAGTTAGGTATTTCTCCCCAAATTGCTAAAGGCATGTTGCAGGGATTATCAGTGCGGGAATTGGCAGAGCGAATGGAGGGCTATGCAGACAAATCTCAGCAGTCCCATAAAATTTCAAATTCCTACACCAAAGCAAGCTTGAACATTAATATCCTGCGGGGCTTCCTGGTGTTGTGTGTGATCTTTGCCCATTGGTCAGATGCCTTTCTTAATCTTCTACCAGCATTTATATCAGGGATAAAGCCTTTTCTCGCACCGATTCTAGCAACTGGTACCCCTGGTTTTGCGATTATCTATGGGGTTTCTGCGGGATATTCGATGTTTACGATTTTCAAAAGCGATCGCCATCGGCTAAACCAGATTCTTCGAACGACAGCTTTATTACTCGGTGCAGGAATTTTAGCTTTATCTTCAGTAGAAGTAGCACGCCGTTTTGTCACCCAGGAAATTCACTCCCTGACTGATATTACAAACTCGTTCTATTCAGTGCTGACGTACTATTTATTGATTAGCTTGACCTTACCGATGTGGTTTTGGCTTGTGTCAAAATTCAAAAATCCGATCGCTGGGGCAGTATTGCTGAGTGTGTTGCTATATTGCATTCACTACTACATCTTTTCACCGCTGACGGCCTATCCAGCCCAAGGATTTGTTGAACTGGCTAAATTAATGATTAGTGCTAAATACAGCTACTTTAATTTAGCCGCAGGCACGTTAGGTGGTGTTGCCGTTGGAATTTCGATCAGACAAGAAGTTGATGCCGGTAAAGATATTCCTGACAGCTTCACTTGGTTAGGGTTGGCATTAATTGCGGCAGGAGTTGTGATTTGTTCGCACTCGGGGAGAGAATATCGCTGGGCTATGTGGCCGTTGGAAACAACTTATCTCTGGCGCTGGTTGGTCTATGCTGGCTGTATTTTGATTGGCCTGCGCTGGATGAATAATGTGCTGTCTAAATACAACACATTCAGTACACCCCGCAAATTCGTTTTTCAAGCGATCGCCTCTGTCGGCATTTTGGCCTTTCCCTTCTTTGTGACCCACGCCATGATTATTCCCTTGAAATATGTCATCGGGGCAACTGGGCTATCCAGTGGATTGTCATTAATTTTGGCAATGGTTCTCTTTTTAGTTTCAGCAGTCTTTTTATTCCGAAAAGTCTACACAGCTAACTTTGCATGGTAAAAGTTTGGGTCACCTCTTTGGGCCTGCCGATGCGCTTACCAGATTGGCCCAAAGTTAAGTTTTAAAGCTTACAAGATGGTTTGAGTTAGGGGTAGTTTGATCCTGCCCCTTTTTTTGTAGGTATGGGGCAATTTTTCTACCATTTCGTCCAAATTAAACAGTTCGTGCTGCGGTACTAAAACAGCAGTGCAGAGCGGTGATGAGAGTTTTAGGACAAGACAGAAATGCCGCTTTAGGGAACAAAACAACAGGTTGGAGCTAGAATCTTTATCTTCAGACGGTAAACTTTACGCAAGCTTCAGGGTAAATACGGAAGTAATCACGGCATAATGATTCTACAGCCCCGTAATTTCAACATTGGGGTTGTATTTTTCTTGAGTGTGGGGAATGAGGTTAGCCAAAACTTTACGGGCAGGCATTTCTAGACTCAGTAAACCGCTGGGGTATGCCACTTGAGAAAGTGGAAGCCACACTACTGTAAAGTTTGGGATGGAAGCTAGCTTAACTGAACAACGCGTTTTGATATGTTTTGTGTGAGGTGCTGGAATGATTGGCTCAAGACTTGTATTCTCCCTCGCCGGGTCAAGCGTTGATTGTGCAGCAGTTAAGCTTGCTCGAAGTCTAGAGTGTGGTCACAGCGTCAAATCAGTGAAATCTCGTTTTTTGGCTGGTGCCATCTTCGGGTTGTGAAGGTCACGAGCATGGCTTCAAGGATTGACAGATTGGGTGCATTTATCGACTTCACGACGGTTTTACAGTTATCCATTGAGACTGTTGATTAATTCTTTTGTGAGTACTTAGCTGCTATGCGTCCAAGCACCTCTTTATCTACTCTAGCGATGGTTCTTGCTGTCACGATCGCGGGGTGTGGTAACCAGCCTCCGAAAGTGGCGGGGCAAAACACGATTTCGCTGGAATCCGAAGCCAGAGATACGATTCAATCGGTCTTGTTTGACCAAAAGAAACACTACCTTGAAAACAATCGCTTCACTGTTTCGCCTACTGAGTTGGGCGATGCCGAAATTACAATGCAATCGCCAACCTACCAATACACGTTGAAGGCGAAACCAAATGCCAAAAAGGGAGTGGCGATTGTGGCTTCCCCACGGAAACCAAACCTGCGCAGTTTGACGGGGGTGGTGTTTGCGGTGAATAGCAAATCTGCTGAGAATCTGACCATTTCACAAATTTGTGAATCGAATGGGCCTTCGACTATGCCACCACAGTTTGTCTCAATTCCAGAGACGGCGACTGACAAGATGGCCTGTCCGGCAGGGTCGCGGGCTTCGTTTGATTTGGTCGCACGCCACTAAATACAACCCCAGGTTGGAAGAGCGTGGTTAGCACCAACGATCGCCCGTGGAACCCTGGGCTGAATTATCGCCTGGGCTAGCTAGGCAGAGTGGAGAAAGGGCACCACGGCAGCGGCGACAGCTTCTGGAATTTGGTTCATCATGCAGATGGTGCCGTTGTCAAATTCCACCACTGCGGCATGGGGAATCGCTTCGGAGAGAAAGAAGCGATCGCGGGCGAGGGCAAGGCCAAGGCGCTCAAACTCTTCCATGTCGTCAATGCCCCACAGGATGAGGGTGGGGTGGGTAATTTGGCGAAATCGGCTGGGGGCAGCGGTGCAGTAGTGAGCCACAGCCCAAACGGCGTAGAGGGGATAGCCATGACACTTGAGGTCGTCTAAGACCCAGCGGTGGTTGAGTTCGGGGGTACCGATGTAGCGCGATCGCGCCTGCCAGCGTTCCAACAAGTGGGAACCATCAGCTTTGATCGGAAAGCCTGCTTCAAACCGGCGCAACAGATCCGCTTGACCAGCAGCACCAAAGCCGGCCACGTTACCCAAAATCAATTTTTTGACGCGATCGGGATAAGCCACCGTCACTTCGCCCGCCACAAAAGCCCCGGTATGATTACCCAGGAGATTGACTTGCGCAATTCCCAAGGCATCTAGCAACGCAATAACCGTTTGGGCATAGTCTGCCACCGAATACAGCCGGGGAGGCTTATCTGAATCGCCAAACCCCATGAAATCCATCGCAATTACCTGATGATTATGAGCCAGTAAGGGCATCAGTTCTCGATATTCATCGCTGCTGCGGGGGTTCATGTGCAACAGGAGCAACGGTTCGCCAGTACCGCCGATCCGATAGTGGATTTGGCCGTCTGGGGTGTCGAGAAAGGCGCGTTTGATGAGGGGGGGCATAGGGCAACAGCACAGCCAAATGGCAAACAGTATTAGGCTTTGACGACATATTAATCTTTGGCGACGGGTTCGGTGGCCATCCAGGCGCGGAGGGTTTCAGCCACCGTCCAGGCTTGGGCAAAGCATCCCCGTGGGGTCATGGGGGCATCGCCATCAAAAATTTCGCTGAGGGTGCCAATACCGCCGCCGTAGATGTGGTTCATCATGGGTTCCAGAAATTCTCGGGCTTTGGCGGGGTTGTTGTAGACCTTGAGGTGGGCAATGACGAATGGCCCCAACAGCCACCCCCAAACGGTGCCCTGGTGATAGGCTCCATCCCGGCGGAGCGGGGGGCCAAGGCAGGCACTTTGGTAGCGGGGATGATCGGGGGCGAGCGATCGCAGCCCATAGGACGTGAGAAGATTTTGGGCACAGGCATCCACCACGTCTTTTTGCTGGGCCGGGGCCAGGGGACTTTCGGGCAGGGAAACGGCAAAAATTTGGTTGGGCCGCAGGGAATCATCATCCCCATCGGGGCCATCGAGCACGTCATAGCAATAGTTGCGATCGCTATTCCAAAAGCGGCTGAACCGGGCCAGGGTGCGATCGGCGATCGCGTCATACTCTTGGTGGGGCTTGCCAACACGGCGGGCTAACTTGGCGATCGTCCGTAGGGCATTGAACCACAACGCATTCACCTCAACAGGTTTGCCAATACGCGGCGTCACCACCCAATCCCCCACTTTCGCATCCATCCAGGTGAGTTGCACCCCCGCCTCCCCCGCATACAACAGCCCATCGGCGGGGTCGAGATGAATATTGAAGCGTGTGCCCCGGCAGTGCCAGTCGATAATATCAGCCAGGGTCGGAAACAGTTCCCGCAGCAGGTCATCGTCTTCGGTGGCATCGTAATAAGCCCGGAGCGCTTCAAAATACCACAGCGTCGCATCGACCGTGTTGTACTCTGGGGTTTCGCCCACATCCGGGAAGCGATTGGGAATCATCCCTTCATCAACATAGCGGGCAAAGGTGCGGAGAATCGACCGGGCGATTTCCGGGCGGCCTGTTTCCAAGGTCAATCCGGGGAGACTGATCATAGTATCGCGCCCCCAATCGCTGAACCAGGGATAGCCAGCAATGATGGTTTTGCCGTTGGGATCATCCGGGGTGGCCCGGTTCACCAGAAATTGGTCGGCGGCCAGCACCAGACGACTGGCAAACTCGCGGTTTTCGCGGCTTTCGGCAGGCCGATTTGATTTCCACAGGCCCAACAGTTTTTGGTCGTAAATGCGGCGAGTTTTGAGGGCGGCTTCGCCATTGAGCGAGAACTGTTGCTCGGCGCTGGCAACGATGGTCAGGGTTTCGCCCACGGCCAAGGCGGTGTGAAGGGTGGCAATGTGGAGATGGTCGTCGCGATCGCTTAGGCCCCGTTCCCGTTCTGCGGCCAGGTCAAAGCCAAAATACCAGTCATGCACCGGGTCAAATTGGGCGCGATCGCTCATCAGCAAAAATTTGGTGGCTCCTTCATAGGCCGAAACCTGAACGCCGTGGTCTACAGGAATCGCTGCCATCGCCCATCCCTGGCCTCGAGTACGGCTGTGATAATCCCGATAGTTGACCAGGGCTTTTAAGGTGAGGTGAAAGGGCTGGGTCGCCCGGAGTAGGTGGTAGTAGATATAGGTCGTATTCGCACCCGGTTGCATCCAAATCCGCTGTTCCAGCAGGGCATCGGCGCAGGCATAGCGCCACACTGGCACCGTCCCCTCCAGGGCAAACCGTTCAAGCTGGCGATAACCGTGAGGGCCAACGGCACCATCACTCCATCGGTTGGTGTGGATGGCATAATAGCGATCGCCGTACACCACAGTGCCATCTAACTTGGTAAGCAGCACCGTGCGGCCCAGAGGCGGATCCAGCGCCGCCACCAGCAAGCCATGATAACAGCGCGTTAACAGACCGGGAACTGTCCCAGCGGCGTAACCACCAATGCCATTGGTCACCAGCCATTCCCGTGTCTCTGCGAGTTCGAGCTGTCCGCAGATTTCTCGTCCAAAGTTGATTCGCATCGGCATAACAAATTTCTGGCGACCTATCGTTGATGGGGCAATTGAGCCGGCAAGCCTGGTGGGAGAACCACTGCACGGTTGGGCAATCCTAACCGCCCATCCTAAACTAAGCTAAAGACAGCATCATCCCGCGATCGCAGAACTTCAGAATGAATTTGGGATTCAGATGGGCTGCACACACTGTTGCGGCGTATCCTGGGGGCCTGTTTTCAATTTTGTACCTTCCCTGACATGAATTGTCACCCTTTGGATCGATAATGATCCAGTTGTTTCGATTGAGCCAAGTTCATCATGGGTCGCGCCAATAAAGTTGTTTTGGCATACTCTGGAGGCGTGGATACCTCCGTTTGTATCCCCTACCTGATGCACGAATGGGGCGTGCAAGAAGTGATTACCCTGGCCGCAGATTTGGGGCAAGGGGCCGACATGGAGCCAGTCCGCCAGAAAGCATTGGATTCTGGTGCGGTCGAATCCTTGGTGATTAATGCAACGGAAAGCTTTGTCAAAGACTACGCCTTTCCCGCTATTCAGGCCAACGCCCTCTACGAAAATCGTTATCCCCTTTCTACAGCCTTGGCGCGGCCTTTGATTGCCAAGTTGCTGGTGGAGGCGGCAGAAAAGTATGGGGCGGATGCAGTCGCCCACGGTTGCACGGGCAAAGGCAATGACCAGGTGCGGTTTGATGTGTCGATCGCCGCGCTCAACCCCAGCTTAAAGGTGCTGACCCCGGCGCGGGAGTGGGGCATGAGCCGGGAAGAAACGATCGCCTACGGGGAAAAGTTCGGCATTCCGTCGCCGGTGAAAAAAGCCTCGCCCTACAGTATTGACGAAAACCTGTTGGGGCGGGCCGTGGAAGCGGGGATTTTGGAAGACCCCTGGGCAGAACCCCCGGAAGATATCTACACCATGACCAAGGCGATCGCCGATACGCCCAACGAGCCGGAATATGTCGAAATTGAGTTTGAACAGGGGATTCCAGTCCGCCTCAACGGCAAAGCGTTTGATCCCATTGCGCTGATTACCGAAGCCAACGCGATCGCCGGACGCAACGGGGTGGGCCGCATCGACATGATCGAAAATCGGCTGGTGGGCATCAAATCCCGCGAGATCTACGAAACCCCCGGATTGTTGCTGCTCATCGAAGCGCACAAAGACCTGGAAAGCCTGACCTTGCCCGCCGATGTCACCCAATACAAGCGCGGCATCGAGCAAACCTACACCGAAATGGTCTATAACGGCCTGTGGTATAGCCCCCTCAAATCGGCCTTGGATGCCTTTGTGCTCAACACGCAACAGCGCGTCACGGGCACTGTCCGGGTTAAACTCTTTAAGGGGACGGCAGCGGTGGTTGGCCGCAAAGCCGAAACCTCCATGTATACCCCCGACTTGGCGACCTACGGCGAAGAAGATGTGTTTGATCACAAAGCCGCCGATGGGTTCATTTATGTTTGGGGCTTGCCCACCCGCATCTGGTCAGAAATTGGCCGCAAGTAACCTCCCGTTATGACCCATTCCTTCAGCGATCGCCCCCAAGTCATCTTTTTAGACGCGGTTGGAACGCTGTTTGGCGTGCAGGGCAGCGTTGGTGAACAATACGCCACCGTTGCCCAACGGTTTGGGGTCGCTTTGTCTCCAGCCAAAATTAATCAAGCCTTTTTTGCCAGTTTCAAAGCCGCCAGTGCGCCAGCCTTTCCCGCTTGCCCCCCGGTGGAACTGCCCCAACGGGAATATGACTGGTGGTATGCCATTGCGGTGCAAACCTTTACCCAGGCTGATGCAAAACACCTCTTTCCCGACTTTGAGGCGTTTTTTGTCATGCTCTATGCCCACTTCGCCACTCCTGATGCGTGGTTTGTCTATCCCGATGTCATCCCCACTCTGGAGCGGTGGCAACACCAGGGCATTCCCCTCGCGATTCTGTCTAACTTTGACTCGCGGCTTTACACCGTCTTACAAGTCCTCAACCTCAAGTCCTACTTCTCCTCCATCACAATTTCCTCAGAAGCCGGAGCCGCCAAGCCCGATCGCCACATCTTTGAAGTCGCCTTAAGCAAACACGCGATCGACCCCCACCAGGCTCTCCACATCGGCGATAGCTTCACTGAAGACTACCAGGCCGCCAAAACCGCCGGACTCCGCGCCCGCTGGCTCCGCCGACCATAAGAAAAAAGGAGGGAGCGATCGCGCTACCTGAATCTCTTGCCCATCCAACACAGAATAGGTGACATCGCGCAAGCCGCCCCCAGAGCACCGCACAGCTTGAATTGATTAGCGGCGGTCTACTGCTTGCAGTATTTCGTTAGCCAACCGCTTCCCCAGTTGCTCTCTGATAGATTAGAATCGTCCGGTCAAGATAAAGCTCGTCTGTGACGACAGACATTGTCCGCACGAGCATGTCATTGACCCGCTCAATCTGATCGCAAATAATTGTGTCGCCGTCATCGTATCTCACTCGTGCGTTGCGAACCTCAGCTTCAGACGACGCTCCGGCGATCGGTGCTTCCGGATGAAGATACATCAGATTACCCTCGATCGTCACAATACCGTCGAAAGGCGTAACCTGTTCATCTAGAACACCTTCGCGATCGTACCAGGCAAGGTTAAGAGCATGGGTTTTCACTTCTGCAAAGGTAGCATCAGCGCCAATGGTCAGCTTCAAGCCCTCAAGGGGCTGTGCCTGATTGAGCAGATGATTGCTACTGCCGTACAGCCATGCGTCTATTCCACCCGCTGTTGCCGTTTCGGTTAAATCAACCTCACTGTTGATGGATATACCTGCTGCAAGCAGCCATGTTCCAACGACTGTTGCGTCCATTCAAACTCTTCCTTGCTTGCGAATGAACATGTCTTGACTAGAGAGACTACAAGAACAAAAGACAGTTGCCTTGAAGCGGCGATCGACAATACTTTGCAGTAACCTACACCTTGTAGTATGGCTGCCGCGATTATAGCTAAAATCAGCAAACCTGTGTGGCATGATTCGTATGCTTCCGGGTTTCAGCTTTCTGGCCTGCCTAGTGCTGAGTGCAGCACTGATCTCTATCTGGTCATTTTGGGGATGCCTCGGCTGGCCTGCATCTTAGACTTACCAAAAGTTTAATCTACGGCACACCCGGATTCTTGATCTTGGTAATTTGGTGGTTTGCGGCAGTTCATTGAGGACAAGAAACAACAGCTTGTTCCTTTAGGTGCAAGTAATTGAAGAAAAACTTGGCTCAGTAGGTTCTTACTGTTGTCCACTGCCCACAGTTAAAACTTAAACAATTAACAATCAACCTTAGGAGTCAGGAATTGCCACCAGAGTGTTGAGAATATACAAGAGAGCGAACGGGCAATACTCTGCGCTGCTGCCGGATTTTACCCTCTCATACACTTTTACTCATGAAAAGCTTGAATTCGTTGCTGACGGCTACGCTGCTGATTGGTTCTGCGGTTGCGCTATCTGCTCCAGCGCAAGCGGCTAAAGAATACATCAGTCAAGCAGTTAACAGCCGAAGTGCGACACTTAATCTTGCTTCGGTCTTGTCGCCCAGCATCTTGATCGTCGAGTCCCCTGACCGCATTGCCGCAGGTGGTCGCACGGCAACTGTGTTTGACCCACCCTCCAACGTGCGCGATCGCCCCAACGGTAGGATCGTCTGTAGGATTACCACTCGCCGACCGATCAACGTCTACCGCTACTATGACAACAGCTATCAATGGATTTCTACGGATGCCTGTGGTTCCGGTTCCTACGGTGTCATTCATGTGAGCCAAATTCGTTTTTAAAGTGTGATCGCCAAGCTTGTAGGATATGTCGCAACGCACACTATTTATCACGTTCTTCGGTTCTTAGTTTCATTATTGACCTGTTAAGCAGCCTGGATATAACAACTGTATAGGTTGATGAACTAATACATTGAGCAGCAGTTGAATTGCTAATTCTACGGTATGACAAGACTTATTCACTCTGCGATGCTGTCAGTTTCATTTTGATGCGGCAACAGGAAGTTTCTGAAGCATTCACAATTGACCGGCATTTCAAGCAGGAAGGCTTTGTTCAGTTGCTAGAGCCAGCTAATACGCCCATGCACCCGACCGTCGAGAGGTTTTTGTGGGTATTCAAAGTTGTTTGCGGCGGGGAGATGGGCACCGTTAGACTGCAAAAATTGATACTGAGAGGCACTCATTATCTGAAGCTTGGATAGGATCAGTGATAGTAACGGAAAAATTTTGAGCGCGAAGGGATGGGTGAAAACAACTGTCCTATTTTTGATCGCTGGGTTTCGCGCTTAGAAGAACTTACAGCAACAGGAAATCAAATCATTAAGCGCTTTGATTTAGGAAAGAATGGGCAGGCATGATTTATAGCTTATGTAGCTTTTGATGATCTAACCAGTTCGCTAGATGCTCCTGCACGGGAGAGGATTAGACTGCAAACAATTGTTTTCTATGAATAGTTTTTCTATGAATAGTTAAGATCCCAACCCCGGTAGCAAGCCAAAAGAGCCACTTTTTTGCAGAATTGAAAAGCCGAGCCAAATGAGAATCAAGGGAAAAACTTTCTGACCATAGCGGCTAAGAACAGGAGCCATCAAAGGATTACGAGTCATGCAAAATGACAGCAAGCACCAAAGCCCAACTGCGGCATAACAGATGGATACAATGACTCCGACACTGGCAATGCTACTACTTGCAAACAAGGGCACATAAATTCCAATGTTATTGCCACCGTTTGCGATCGTGACAGCAGAGACGCGGTAGGTTTGACGATCGCGCAACGTTGACCAAAGCGATTGTTTACGCGGTGGGGCGGGATCTTTTACGGCAGTGTCAGGCGAAACGGTTTGAGGCACGGCTTCTTCCCGACTGAGCAGGTTGCGAGTGCCGATCGCGATCGGTAAAAACCCCAACAGCCCAATCCAAGAGGCAGGCAAAATCAAACCACCGAGAAGCCCTGGAAGACTGGCAAGGACTAAAGCGGTGAATCCTAAGAACTCACCAATAATCACATGGCGTGGACGAAACTTGCGATTGACTTTACCAAAGAAAGCGGTCAAATAAATGTTGTCATCAAAGGTGGTTGCAATCGCGACGGAAGCCCCAATTACGGCTGTATTTGTGAACCAATCCATTACATAGCTCCTAATCAATGCGCTTATGAGAAATCGTGATCTTGTTCGTTAGATACGGCGCTCTCAATGCAATCTCATTACGTTTGAATACTGTGACTATATTCCTCCCGAATTGATAAGAGCAAATGCCTTTTTTTCTTAAAACGATAGATTTAGGTTATGGAAACTGGTTGATTGCCAATTGCCCAAGCAGGAGTAGCGACAAAATACGATGGAAAAATTTGTAATCTAGGCTTGAAATTTCCTGCATAAACGGGTTGCAGTGCAACTGCCATCTTGGAGAAGGCGTTCCTGAATATGACACTTGCAACTGTATTAATAGATTGCTGAAAACGCACCATGCTCATGCCTGGAGTAAGCGATCGCAGGCTAACAACGCCCGTGCACACCAACCGTTGAGCAGTTGTCTATTGAAATTCAACGGTTCTCGACAGCGGATGATAGACAATGGTCGCCGTCTGCATCGCCTCGCCCCAAGCAAAAAATTCAGGTTCATGCTTGAGATCGTTTTCATTATGGAGAAATTAGTGAGACATTAGAGTTGTTTTTGCTAAACGCCAGGTTTTGAGGTCTCCATGAAAACCTTTCCATCTCCCGCAGCGTGGAGACTGTTATTTCACCTGAACAGTAGCAAAGACGGCTAACACAGGGTTAGTGCGAAGGGAACACCAGTTATCAATGGGAGTTTGCTGCGGCTCACCTGCCCAGTTAGCCTGCAACCTGGAACTCGCTGTAAGGAGATAAGCACCATGACTGACGCTGAATTAGAGACAAAACTGCAAGCAACCCGAGTTGCAAATCCTGGAGATTCTCATCATTTGTACATGCAAGAGGCGTGGCTTCTGATTGCTTTAGGTCGGCGGTCTGAAGGAATTGCACTAGCACGGCAGGCGCAGCGTTGCTGGAAGACGAATCGGGCAAAACAGGCTTCGTCGTATGGCGGGAGTCTCTATTGGGAACCCTGGATTGCAGAAGCGGCGATCGCGTTGGCTGAGGAGAACTGGAGCTATGCTGAACAATGTGCAGGGGCAGTGCTGGTAGACTTTGAGGAGGAACAACAAGCTGGTATCCTCTATGAGCTTGCGCTCTATGCACAGGGTCGGCTTGCACCGAATCGGGTACTGCGCTTTTCTAACAATGCTGCCCGACAACTCGCTGATTTTGATTTACGCGCTTACGCCTTGAAACGGATATAGAGCCCAGTATTTTGAAGTATTTTGACCTAACAAACCGTTTATTTAGGTCATGCCCCTCCAGGGAAGAGCGTAGTTCTCAGTGGAGGTTTCTCTAGCACACGTATGGTGCAGAGTTTAAGGGCGGTGCGTCATCCAACTCCGGTTTTAACTGCCTTAGTCTGCTGGCGATCCAGATTGCGATTCATCCAGTCTTCGCAGTTCTAGTATCAATGGCATCGCGAGCAATCCAACTGTCATAGAAATACAGGCTAAAATCCACACATCTTTGGTTCAAATTGGTTTCACTCGGACTTCAATTTGGGGCAACTCAATTGCTGTCTGTACAATGCAAACAAGCCTCAGAGGTTTGACTCCAACTGAGGTATCTAATCAGTGGAAAATCGAAACCTCCGAGGTTTTGATCAGACATTATCTAGTCTTAGAACAAGGGGCGATCGCAACGAATTCGTCGCCTTTGAGCGTGAGCTAATTATCAGGAATTACACAGAACGCACAAGGGCAATTCAACCTATACTGACGACCACAAAACAAATAGGCTGCGTTAAAGTATTGGGGCGTAAATCTGCAATTGAGGCAATCCCCAAATCACCAGGAGATCAAGTTAGTCTGGTGTCCGGTAAACCTCAGGCCGTGATGACTTGTTGCCGACCGTTGCCCCAACCAAAGCGGCAATTAAACCCAACAATGAACCCAGAGAAAATGACCAACCAATTTTTGCCGCATTACCAGCTAAATCGCGGGTCTGCTGAGCAGTTAAATTGGGATCGACATTACCAGGATTCACACCACTTTGCTGAGCCTGGTTGAGCACTTCTCCTGCATTGGATGCCACAATACCAAACGCACCCGATACACCGCTGGACAATAACCAGCCACTAATCGCGAGAGTCGTTGCCCACAGAATTGCACCATTCAATAAGGCCGTACTGCGGTTAATTGGCCCGCACGCACGGGACATCACCCAGCCGCCCAAAAACAGAGAAATTAGCAGGCTAACTATTGCCGCAATGCCAACGCCTACACCGACTTCTCCCGCATTGGAACGAGGCGCACCAGACCCGGAGAGAGTCGTTAGACCAATAGCGGCAGCAATTCCACTTAAGACAAGTTGGGAACTGATGGCAACAAATAGACCCGCCAAAATTGGCCCCCAACGAACCCGATCATGGTATTCAACAACAGGCACAGTTGATACGCGATCGACCACTCTTCCTCTTGGTTCTTCACTGTAAACCATGTGATTTCCTCTCAGCAAGCTAATAGTTTTCCCAACGGTAAACGGTTGCGATTTCTGCTGGAGAAGAAGAACCCAAATAGATATATTTGCACAGTTATTTCTTGAGCACAGCATCCAACTTGCGCTAAACCTGTCCCAAGCTAAAGGGAATCTTTTCTCTCAGAAATCTTCGTGATGAGAAAAGAATATAAATTGCTACCGATTTACGCATCTGTCATAAGAAACAGGCAGAACAAGTAGAGTGGGTAGCGTTCTTTATTGTAAACAAATGTGTTAAATTCCTCGGCGCACGCAATGGTCGAGTTTTCAGGAGTGCTGGAGGAGAGGGGGTGGGTGTGGCGCGATCGCGGTTTATTTTGCCGGTACTTGCGATTGGGCTAATTTAATCAGCAATCGTAATGCTTCGTTGACTGACTCTTCCGTCGGAAAAGCTTCTTCTACATCTGGATCTAATTTAACTAGTCGTTCTTTTTGTTTCCGTCCTGGCCCTCTAGCTACAACTTTTAATTGGCTAAAGTTATATTCATCACGAAGAGTATCTTCCTCATGTTGTTCAGGCTTCTTGTGTATAAAATCGGTATTGTTCAAGTTTTATGGTGTTCCAGAGGAAAGGGGTTGGGATTGGCGCGATCGCACTTCTAGATAGATCAATAAGGCGTTGATGTCAGCAGGATTGACACCCCCAATGCGGGTGGCTTGACCGATGGTGAGGGGACGAATTTTGGTCAGTTTTTCGCGGGCTTCTTTCGACAAGGTTTCGATCGCGTGATAGTCCAAATCGGCGGGGAGTTTGCGGTGTTCTTGACGGACAATTTGTTCAATTTGGGATTGTTGCCGATGGATGTATCCGGCGTATTTGATATCAATTTCGGCGGCTTCGGTTTCGGCGCGATCGCAGGCGGGATTGCCCAGCCCAAACTGCACTAAATCGGCGTAGTGAAACCCCGGTTTGCGGAGTAAATCGGCAAGAGTGACGGAACCTTTGATGGCTTGCCCGGTGTGGGCGGCGATCGCTTTCCCCAGTTCCTCATGTTCTTTGATGCGGGTTTCGTGCAACCGTTCTTTTTCGGCGGCAATGTTGGCTTGCTTGCGTTGGAACAGTTGCCAGCGGCGATCGTCAATCAGGCCGATTTCGCGACCGAGGGGCGTGAGGCGTTGATCCGCATTGTCCGATCGCAAAATCAAGCGATATTCCGAACGACTGGTCAGCATCCGGTAGGGTTCGCGCAGGTCTTTGGTACACAGGTCATCGACCAGGGTGCCGATGTAGCTACCTTCGCGGGGGAAGGTGATCATCTCCTGGTGGCGCACAAACCGAGCCGCATTGACTCCGGCAACCAATCCCTGGGCAGCGGCTTCTTCGTAGCCCGTGGTGCCGTTGACTTGGCCCGCGCAGAATAGCCCCTCAATTTTCTTCGTCATGAGGGTGGGATAGCACTGCGTCGCGGGCAGGTAGTCGTATTCCACGGCATAGGCAGGGCGCAGCATGGCGCAGTGTTCCAGACCGGGGAGCGATCGCAACATGGCAAGCTGGATTTTTTCCGGCAATCCGGTGGAAAAGCCCTGCACATAAATTTCGGGAATGTCGCGCCCTTCCGGTTCCAGGAAAATCTGGTGGCTTTCTTTGTCGGCAAAGCGCACAATTTTGTCTTCAATGCTGGGACAGTAGCGCGGCCCTTTGGCATCCACCCAACCGCCATAAACCGGGGACAGGTGCAGGTTTTCCTGAATGATCCGGTGGGTTTCGGCAGTGGTGCGGGTCAGGTGACAGGGCATGGTTTCCCGTTCAATCCACGCGGTTGGGTCAAAGCTGAACCAACGGGGTTCTTCGTCGCTGGGTTGGGGTTCCAGGATGTCGAAGTTAATGGTGCGGCGATCGACCCGTGCAGGTGTTCCGGTTTTCAGGCGTCCGGTTTCAAAGCCCAGACGGTTCAGGGTTTCGGTCAACCCCACAGCGGCAAATTCCCCTGCCCGTCCCGCTTCCATCGACTTGTTGCCCACCCAAATGCGCCCGCCGAGAAAGGTGCCCGTGGTCAAAATCACGGCTTTGCATTCAAATCCTACGCCAAAGTAGGTTTGCACGCCGACAATTTCATCGTTGTTGCCCAACACCAAATCGGTGACCATACCTTCCCGCACGGTCAGATTCGCCTGATTTTCCACAATGCCTTTCATGACGGCGGCATATTCCCGCTTGTCTGTCTGTGCCCGGAGCGCCCACACTGCAGGCCCCCGTGAGGAATTGAGAATCCGCTTTTGCAGGTAGGTGCGATCGCTCATTCTGCCAATCTCACCGCCCAGGGCATCCACCTCATGCACCAGTTGGGATTTTGCCGGCCCACCCACCGCCGGATTGCAGGGTTGCCACGCAATTTTGTCCAAATTCAGGGTCAGCAACAGAGTGCGACAGCCCAGCCGTGCCGTTGCCAGTGCCGCTTCGCACCCGGAATGTCCGGCTCCGACGACAACAACATCATAGGCATCGAGAAAGTCAACTGCGGTGGTCATGGGGTGAATGCAAAAGGGTTCCAGCCTTTATTTTAGCGGTTTAGGCTGGGAGTCACTGAATAGGGTTAAGGCACAGTGGCCAGGGAGTTCAGGGGTTGGGCGATCTCACCCAGCGGATTGATGAGTGAGTGATGTTAAAGGAATGGGCGATCGCTCAACTGTCACAACATGAACAAGTACACAAACAACAAGCACACAAACGGACTAAACATAACCTCTATACTTCACTTTATTCAGTCCAAATTGATGCACTTTTAGTCATTGTTTTATTTCAGTATTTTTGGCTTCAACCACCTATAACTGGCCGCGCCCAGAGTAGCTCCGGAGTACATTGATTGGAGCGACGTTGCCCAAAGAAATCAACCTGATATTTATTAGCAATAATGTCATCCAGTAGTATCTTTACTGCCTGTTCACTTGCCCCTAAGGAAGCAATTCGTCTTCCCTCAGCAGCATCAACCACAACAGCAAAGGTTGAATACCAGGAAGCTGGCTTACAGGATTGTTGATCTCCATTTCTAGTTTTTATGACTAGCTCAATATCCTCTGATTGAGAGACATTTGCCCACCGATAAGATAATAATTTCCCCTCTACCTGAGGAACCGTATTTGATAGATCAGGAACGTAGGGATTGGTTCCAGGTACAGGTTTTATCGCTTGATGATTTGGCTGAACTGTAAAACGAGTAAAGAGAGGATAATCACGCTTTCCGAAGCGACCTTGTAGTCTTTTCCATCGGCCATTAGCACCTGTATAGAGGGTTGTGATCCAGTATCCATCGTCGTGGTTCATGTAGATTAGCTCTGCTTTTCCATCACCATTCATATCGACAATATCTGAGATCCCAGCGCGATCCCAGGAAAAATATCCATCTGCCGTAAACGGAATTGGCTGAGCAGTAGCATCAAACATCAACGTTGTCAGATGAGCAGAAGGAGCAAGGCCATTGCCCCCTGTAGGAGACACAACAAGGATATCTTTATAACCATTGTTATCAAGATCAGCAACATACAATTCAGACGGAAAAAGATCCCCCTTTGATGCAATTTCTACCGACCACGTTTTCCCGTATTGATTAAGACCAGAGAATCTTATATCGTCATTGGAAGTGTGCTGAATCTTAGCATCAAAAGTATCGAGAGCAACTCGATCCAATAGCTGTTTACTCGTCAAACTGCCGATGTAAGTCAGCCCGAAGCGCTTAGCGCGTTCAGAACGGCTTAATGGCGTATAGTTTTCAATTTGGGCGATCGCGGTGAATGGAATGTTAACGCAAAGTAGCGACAAAAGAGTACTGACAATGCATTTGTGAATCCATCGAATTCTAGTAGCCATCTTCTGTTTCATCATTCAATACACGATCACGGCAGACATCCAAGCACTCAAATTAGTGGATTGCTGTCACTTAGAATGCAGCGATCGCCCCAGACCAGCGGCGACATCACCGCATTTACTCATTGTTTAAATTGTTTCTATTCTAAGCCATCTCATTCAGACCGTCAGCGAATCATCAGTTTAGTTGCTCATCGTTAATAACAAATCGGGGCATAATCAGCGCTACAAACGTGATCTAGTCCATAAAAATAGCTATTGTAGTCACCAATCATTCATCGAAATTATTAGAAAAATTCATTATCAAAACGATGATTTTACTCATCAAATCTAGCTACGATGGAGACAAACAAATTGACTTTACCCTAGGGTTACGATTCAAAGCATTGGAATCAAAATACCAAGCAAGATCGCGATCGCGCCCCACCCTAAAAAACACCGTCGGGTTAACCGTAGCGCTTGTTCAATATCCGCCGGAGCGATCGCGTGGGTAGGGTCGCCCAGCAGAGGTTTGGGGCGTGGCACACCGTTGTAGTAATTCAACCCGCCAACTTGCACACCCAAAATTGCAGCATAGACACATTCACTCCACCCAGAATTGGGACTTGGATCTTGAATTGCATCACGCCGACAGATACGCAAAACTTGTCTTGGCCTACCCGATAGCATCGCCAAAGTTACTACAACACATCGGCAAGGAATCCACGTCAGCACATCATCTAGCTTCGCACTAAACCAACCCAAATCGGTATAGGGCGCAGTGCGATAACCCACCATCGAATCTAGGGTACTAGCAGCCTTGTACCCCAACGCTAGCGGCACGCTGCCCACTGCGGGCCAACAGAGACCAACCAACGCATAAAACAAGGGAGCCAAAACGCCATCAGTTGAATTTTCGGTCACAGTTTCCAACACGGCCCGCAAGATCTCTGGTGGAGATAAGGTCGCAGTATCTCGCCCCACATAGCGGCTGAGGCGATCGCGAGCCGTGGCCACATCCCCCTGACGCAAGGGCTGCAACACATCCTGGGCCGCATCTCGCAAACTCCGGCCCGCAAAACAACTCGCCAGCATCACGCTATTAACAATCAGCCCCAGCCCCGGATGCACCCTGTGGGCCAAGGTGCCCAGGCTCCAGCCCAAGCCCCCGCTCCCCAATACCAGAAGGAGCGCCAAGCCCACCCCAGCCAACCGCAAACACCAGGCGGGCTTAAGCCATTGCCATGCCACCTTGGTATAGCGGTTGATGACCCAGCCCATGCCCTGCACCGGGTGCCACCACTCCCACGGATCCCCCACGAGATAATCGAGCCAAGCCGCGATCGCCACCGTTGCTAGTGGCCCCCAATTCACCACCATTGCCCACAGATAGGGGGTTTCACCCCTGATCACATTCAATTCATTCACGGGAACACTGAACACACATCAAATGCACTCTACTGTTGAACCAAGGACGCGATCGTGAGCAAATTAGTACCCATCCAACTTGATAACGGGATGCTCTTGTATATCGAAGCGCAGGATGAAACCGAAACGCCCAGCCTGCCTTCGCCGACCTTGGCCCCAGAACCCGAAGAACAAACCCGGGGCGGCCAAAAAGGCTTACCGATCAAAAAGCCCCAAATTAGTATGGAACAATCCATGCATCTGGTGCAAAACACCATTCGAACCTACGCCAAATATTGCATGGACTCGTTTCAAAATTTGGGCAACGCCAACCTCAGTGAAGTCACCTTAGAGTTTGGCGTTAACCTAAGCGCCGATGCTGGCATTCCCTACATTGCCAGCGGCAAAGCCCAAAGTAACCTCAAAATTACGGTGAAATGCACCTATCCACAAGCAGCCGAAGCCGAGCCAGTGGCGACTACCAACGCCATGCCCGAAATGCGCCGCGCTCCGGCTCCCGCCCATCTACCAGGTAACGGCCAACCCCCACTGAGAATGGGCTAGCCATGGGTTAGCGCCTGTGGGGCCGTCACCCCCGTTGGAGCGAGGTTGTGCTCGGGGCAGTTACTTTCGTTTTGTTCACCATTCAGGTTAACCTCTGAATTCATCAGAGCGGGGACGTAGGGTTGCTTCTGCGTTCCTTTTTTTTAGGTCAACCATCTCACCGGAGGCCGGAGACTACACCACAAAGCTAGAAGCCTGTCCCTGGGCCGCTTGCCAACTGCGGGCATCGTAATACAAATCTTCGAGGGAGATACTGTACAGGGCTTCTTGCAACTTTTGATGTAATCGCTTCCACAGGCTGAAAGTCACCCAATCTTCGGCCTGGGTGTTGTCGGGGGCATGGCGCGATAGGGGTTCCACCTTTTCGCCCACCGCTTCGAGAATTTGTCCTAACGAGATTTGCCGGGGAGGGCAGGCCAGTTGATAGCCCCCTTGGGCACCCCGCACCGATCGCACCAACCCCGCCCGCCGCATTTCAATGAGCAACTTTTCCAGGTAGGGGGCAGGAAGGTCTTGGCGCTGGGCGATCGCCTTCACGGAAGTCGGCCCATAGCCCGGTTGCAAGCTCAAATCCAGCAGCGCTTTGACACTGTAATGCCCACGAGTCGTTAATTTCATGCCATTGCCCACCAATTGCCCACCAACAGAACTGGGAAACCGCGATCGCCACTTCCCCTCTGCAAAAATTAACAAATGTAAACGCAAAATTCAGCGTTTCCTCAGGGAAATGATCCAATTTTGGGTCATAGTAAATCCTGATGACCCACCCCATCGATTCAGGCAGGTTCAGGCAGACGCAACAACCAGCCACAAATACTTTCACGCTCTCCCTCTAACTTGCACGCTCTCGCCCTAAGAGGAAGCGCCTGAGTCTCCATTCGCCTGGTGTGACCGTGCCATTTTAGCCTGCTGCTGCTCAGTGGACTGCCGAATTTGCAATAGTTCCTGCAAGGAAGCCAGCAATTTAATTTTCGCCACAAAAATCTTTTGGTCGGGGCTGAGGATAAACAGCCACCCCACATTCACCCGGAACCAGGGAGTTTGCACCTGGCCAACAATTTCATATTGAGTGCAACCATCGGCTAAAGTCTGCACCGTGCCCTGTTGGGGCAACAACACTAAACCCTTGGCGGATTGGGTGAGATACTCCGCGATCGCCTCTGGGCCAATGACCAACGATTCAAACGGCGGTTGCAAGGCTCCATCAGCCGCAAACAATTCGCTCGTCCGGCGGAAGTCTTCTGCATTCAACGCGGCAAAATATTGCGTAATGATGGGAGCATCAATCCCGGCAATCTCCGCGCTGGCCAAGGCTTGGGCCGAAGTCCCATCACCGCGATCGCGGGTTGAGCCTGGGTTAGCCCCCGTTGGCACCACCTGGTCACGGGCAACCGCAGAGACTTTCACCCGGGTTTGTTCAGTCAGGCCAACGGCTTGGGTCGGAGATGGGGTGCGGGTCATTTTGCCTCTCTCAGCGTTTACAGCATAATCTCTAACATAAAGGGCAAGTTGGGTCGGCCCCTGTCCCTCCAGATAGATTCTCCCCCTTGCCGACGTGACCGCCTGACCGTTTTTCCCCCTTGCCCCACCGCCCTCCGCGTGCCCAAAGTCTATGCCACAGCCCGCTCCAACGCCCGATCCGACCCTGCCTGACCTGGCCACCGCCCTCAAACACAAAGCGCGATCGCTGGGCTTTCATCAAGTGGGGATTGCCGCCGTGCATGATTTTCCCGCCACGGTGCAACAGGCCCTCCAGTCATGGTTAGACCAGGGCTATCAAGCCGAAATGGAGTGGATGGCCAATCCCAAACGGCAAGACATTCGCCGGGTCATGCCAGAGGTGCGCTCTGTCATTTGCGTTGCCCTTAATTACTACACCCCTGCCCAACGGCCCGACCACCCAGACTGTGGCAAAATCTCCCGCTATGCCTGGGGCCGGGATTACCATCGGGTGCTGCAAAAACGGCTGAAAGCATTAGCCAGTTGGTTGCAAGCCCAGCGATCGCAAACCGAAGTTCGCTATTACGTTGACACGGGGCCAGTGTCAGACAAAGCCTGGGCCGCCCACGCCGGATTAGGGTGGATCGGCAAAAACGGTAACCTCATCACCCGGCAATATGGCTCCTGGGTCTTTTTGGGCGAGCTCCTCACCAATTTGGCCCTGCCCCCCGATCGCCCCCACACCGCCCACTGTGGCACCTGCACCCGCTGTTTGGAAGCGTGCCCCACCCAGGCGATCGCGGCACCGTTTGTCGTCGATGCCAATCGCTGCCTTGCCTACCACACCATCGAAAATCGGGCAGCCACCCTGCCAGCGGCGATCGCCCAGAACTTAAATGGCTGGGTTGCTGGGTGTGATATTTGTCAGGATGTGTGCCCCTGGAATCAACGCTTTGCCCAACCCACCGACGTTGAAGATTTCCAGCCTCGCCCGTGGCACGTTGCGCCCCCCCTGCAAGAGCTGGCCACCTTAACCACAGCAGAGTATGACCACCACTTCACCGGCTCCGCCCTGCGCCGGGTCAAACCCTGGATGCTCCACCGCAACGCCCAGGCAGCCCTGGCCCACCGGAACGATCGCCCGTCACCAGCCGCCCAACCATAATCTAGCGATCGCCCCATCCATAAAAAATTTTTATCCGTCGAACGGCTTAAGTGGGTGGTCAGTCCTTGAGGAAAGCATGTAGATTTGTTACAACCTGAATAGATAGATCCTCAGTCACACGGTGATATGACTTTGAACACGGCCACTACCACTGATTCGACCGTCATGGCTAACGCCGCGCTTCATAGTCTGCAAGTCGAAAACGAAGAGTTGCAGCGCTATCTGACCGCTCAGAAAAAAATACTGGCCTCCCTCGAACGACGAGTCGGGCGATCGCTAGAATCCCTCGGCCTGAAAATTAAACACCTCTCCGGCAGCGTAGACCGGGCCGACCAATGGCAAAACCATCTGGATTTTGTCCAAGATGAAGTCAGCGCCCTGTGCGACCTTCTTTCAGATGCGATGCTGCTGCAAAAATTTGAAGCGGGTAAGGTGGAAGTGGAACTACAACCCTTACCCATCGAAACAATTCTGAACGCCGCCACTCGGCATTTGCTGAACAGCAGCGATCGCTCCTCCCTGCGCCTCATCTGCGAATTTGCCCAACCCCTACCCAGCGTGTGGGGCGACCAAGAAATGCTAGAAGCCGTCTTAACCGATCTGCTAGCCCGGAGCCTGCGCTACTCCGATGACAACTTTCCCGTGGTGCTCGGCGTAGAGGCCAGCGAACAAACCGTCCACATCTACATCACGGCCCAACGGTTTGCCCCCATCGGCAATCGGGATTTTGCCACCGAAATTGTCTTGTGTTGTCGTCGCATTGAGGTGCAACAGGGCAATGTCACCTGCCAACAACGCCCAGACGGCCTACAAACCGTCACGCTGACCCTCCAACAAGCCCAGTAACCCCGTTTCCAACCCCGCCTATCAGTTTCCCCCACAGCCACCTTTGGGCCAAATCCCGGAGGTGGTGCAAGCGATCGCCATGCCAAAATTTCCCACACCCTGAGTTCCAGGTTGGCGTTTCTTGACGCGCCTAATCAGTTTTTTCCTAGCTCAACAGGAGCCTTAATCCCGTCGGGCAGTTTTTTATCTCGCTGCGGAACTGGTTTACTGCGCTACATCCAAGCTGGTTCCAGTCAGATTACTATCGGGACAATTTCCTCGGAGCATTCCCCCAGGATTAGCCTTGGCCCTAAGCCCAAACGAGCTGCCGGTCAAGCGGCTCCACTCCCCGGTCAGGGGCACCCGCGATCGCCCAATCTCCCGCCGATTAGCCAGTGGTGTTTTGTTAAAAAACTCCGATGAAACCTCTAGAAACCCCAGAACTATCGTTAGCCTATGCTCAGTAACCTGATAATTCGCGATCGCCCTAGGACACTGCCCATGACACCTTATCACCAAGGCGAGTAGCCATCCTTCCTCACTCGACAGAACCCGGCTGCTCATCGACCTCCAAGTCGCAACCCGCATGATCTTCAGCCCATCTTGGAAACATCAAAGCACGTTATGGTAGCAACTCCTCAAAAACCAACTGTCGAAACCTCCTCCATCAGCGCCTTTGGGCCAGCCCGCTCCACCGTTGCCGGTACCCCCCTCAGCGCCGATGAACTCCATCACATGCATGCCTTCTGGCGCGCCAGCAATTACCTTGCAGCGGGCATGATCTATCTGCGTGAGAACCCCCTCCTCAAAGAACCACTCCGCGAAGACCACATCAAACACCGCCTCCTGGGACATTGGGGCTCCAGCCCCGGCATCAGTTTTCTATATACCCATCTCAACCGGGTCATCAAAAACTTCAACCAGGACATGGTGTTCATGGTGGGCGCAGGGCACGGGGCTCCCGGCTTTCTAGGCCCCTGTTACCTCGAAGGCTCTTACTCCCAATTCTTCACGAATTGCAGCGAAGACGAAGACGGTATGCGCCAGTTCTTCAAGCAATTCTCATTTCCTGGCGGCGTCGGGAGCCACTGTACCCCCGAAACCCCCGGCTCCATCCACGAAGGTGGAGAACTCGGCTACAGCCTATCCCATGCCTATGGTGCCGCCTTCGACAACCCAAACCTGATTGTCGTGGCGATGCCGGGAGATGGTGAATCTGAAACTGGCCCCTTGGCAACCTCTTGGCACTCCAACAAGTTCATCAACCCCATTCGTGATGGCGCAGTCTTACCCGTGCTGCACCTGAATGGGTATAAGATCAACAACCCGACAATCCTGTCCCGCATTAGCCGGGAAGAGCTGGAAGCCCTGTTTGTGGGCTATGGCTACACCCCTTATTTTGTCGAAGGCTCTGACCCAGACACGATGCACCAGGCAATGGCCGCCACCCTGGAACATTGTGTTAACGAAATTCACCGCATTCAGCAGGAAGCCCGCAGCACAGGGATCGCCACTCGGCCTCGCTGGCCGATGATTGTTCTGCGCACGCCCAAAGGCTGGACAGGGCCAAAAGAAGTAGACGGGCACAAAATTGAAGGCTTTTGGCGGGCGCACCAAGTGCCAATGGGTGCCATGAAAAACAATCCAGAGCATCTCCGGCTTTTGGAAGAATGGATGCGGAGCTATAAGCCCGAAGAATTGTTTGATGCCAACGGTGCGCTTTTACCCGCAATTAAGGCGATCGCCCCCACGGGCAACAAGCGCATTGGGAGCACACCCTACGCCAATGGTGGCCTCATCCGTCGTAATCTGAAAATGCCAGACTTCCGCAACTATGGCATTCCCATCGACAAACCAGGCCAAATTGAGGCTCCCAACACCAAACCCCTAGGGGTCTTTCTCCGGGATGTCATGCGTGACAACATGGATAGCTTCCGGATATTTGGGCCAGATGAAAACACTTCCAATAAACTCGATGCAGTTTATGAAGTCAGCAAGAAATTCTGGATCTCCGAGTTTTTGCCCGAAGACCTGGATGGCGGTGAACTTTCCCCCGAAGGTCGAGTCATGGAAATGCTTAGTGAGCATACCTTGGAAGGCTGGTTAGAGGGCTATTTATTAACTGGCAGACATGGCTTTTTCTCAACCTATGAATCCTTTGTGCATGTCATCGATTCGATGGTTAACCAACATGCAAAATGGCTAGAAATTTGTAATCATATTTCCTGGCGAGAAGAGATTTCTTCCCTCAATTTGTTGATTACATCCACGGTTTGGCGGCAAGATCACAATGGATTCACGCACCAAGATCCTGGTTTTCTTGATGTCGTGGTGAACAAAAGTCCAGAAGTTGTGCGGATCTATTTACCCCCAGATGTTAACTCTTTGCTCTCTGTAACCGACCATTGTTTACGGAGTAAGAATTACGTTAATGTCATTGTTTCAGACAAACAGTTGCACTTGCAATTTATGGGTATGCAAGAAGCAATTACCCATTGTATAAAAGGGATTGGAATTTGGGATTGGGCCAGTAATGATCAAGGCCAAGAACCTGATCTAGTTTTGGCTGCCGCTGGGGATATTCCGACCCTGGAATCGTTAGCAGCTAGTGTTATGTTGCGCGAAGAATTCCCCGATCTCAAGATTCGCTTTATTAACGTTGTGGATTTGTTCAAATTACAACCTGATACTGAACATCCCCACGGGTTGAGCGATCGCGACTTTGATAGCTTGTTTACCCTGGATAAGCCAGTAATCTTCAATTTCCACGGTTATCCCTGGTTGATTCATCGCTTGGCCTATCGCCGCACCAACCATGACAATATGCATGTACGTGGCTACAAAGAAAAAGGCAACATCAACACCCCGCTAGAATTGGCGATTAATAACCAGATTGATCGTTTTAGCATTGCGATCGATGCCATTGATCGCATTCCTTGCCTCAAAGTTGCCGGAGCCCACGCCAAAGAGAAATTCTTGAATGAGCAAATTTCTTGTCGGCAATATGCCTATGAGCATGGGATTGATAAACCGGAGATTGTGAACTGGAAGTGGCCCTATTAAGCAATAGGCATTACTCCAGGTAGCGATCGCCCAGCTATGCTGATTTTCACCGAAGTCAGCATAGCGATTCTCCCAATTATTCTTGCCAAAGTTGAGGATATTCGTAAGCGAGCACATCATACAAAACATCTAGGCAAAGAGTTTGAGTAGAATCAACTCAGTTCAACTATTAAACTTCGTGAATTGTGGAGGAATTATTTTAGCAGTCATGGGATTCACTTATTTTTGGCTTCAAACATACAGAAATTCATTTATTTTTAGAGAATACTCTGTCCAGCAATCTGCTTTTAGCCGCAATATCATTCAACAACGTTTGAGCGCAATTTTCAGTTGGCTTTCAGCCACTTTTGAACACACAAGTTATGATGAGCGGAGTGAGGGCTTTTGTCTACAGCTTGCAATTCACAGTCGGGCTTATGATAAGGCGTAATTTTAATTTACTAAGCTATTGCTAGCCTTGTTCTAGCCTTTTTATTTGTATATTGCGTTTAGGCATTAAGAAGGAACAACCACAATGCAAACTGCTCCTATCCCCCCAGAGTGTCCAGCCGTTAGAGTTGAAGATGATCGCACAGGATTAAGCATTGAAACCTTAAAGCGGGCATTTTTGGATAACCTGTTCTACATTCAGGGCAAGTTTCCCGCGATCGCCTCAATGAACGACTACTACATGGCCCTGGCCTACACCGTGCGCGATCGGTTATTCCGGCGCTGGCTGAACACGGCTGAAACTTATACCAAAGAGGGAGCACGAACGATTTGCTATCTATCAGCCGAATTTTTGATGGGGCCGCACCTTGGTAACAACCTCGTCAATCTCGGCATTTATGATGACATCAAGCAAGCGATCGAAGAACTCGGCCTCGACCTCAATGAACTCCTGGAACAAGAAGAAGAACCCGGATTAGGGAACGGAGGTTTGGGGCGGCTTGCAGCTTGCTATCTCGATTCAATGGCAACCCTAGAAATTCCCTCAATGGGGTATGGAATTCGCTACGAATTTGGGATTTTTGACCAAGATATCCGGGATGGTTGGCAGGTTGAAATCACCGATAAATGGCTCCGATTTGGGAACCCGTGGGAAGTTGCCCGCCCCGAATGGGAAGTACATGTGCAGTTTGGTGGGCACACAGAAACCTTCATGGACGAACATCGGCATCATCGGGTGCAGTGGGTGCCGGATAAGGTGGTGCGGGGCATCCCCTACGACACACCCATTTTGGGTTACAAGGTCAATTCTTGTAACACCTTGCGCTTGTGGTCAGCCGAAGCACCAGAATCCTTTGATTTCCACGCATTCAATGCTGGCGATTATTCAGGGGCAGTCTACAAAAAGATGGAATCCGAAACCATCTCCAAAGTGTTGTACCCCAACGACAATATGACGCAGGGTAAAATCCTGCGCTTAGAGCAACAGTTCTTCTTCGTCTCGTGCTCCTTGCAAGACATGATCCGCATCATGGAACGCCAAAATATTTCGGTGGATCAGTTCCATGAAAAATTCACCATTCAACTCAATGATACGCACCCGTCGATCGCCGTTGCAGAGCTAATGCGGCTATTGATGGATGAGCATGGAATGACATGGGACAAAGCCTGGTATATCACCACCAAAACCTTTGCATATACCAATCACACCCTCTTGCCAGAAGCCTTAGAACGATGGCCGATTGACTTATTTGGTCGGTTGTTACCACGCCATTTAGAAATTATTTATGAAATCAATCGTCGCTTTATTGATGATATTCGGATTAAGTATCCCGATGATAGCGATCGCATCCAGCGCATGTCTTTGATTGATGAAAGCGGTGAACGCTATGTCCGCATGGCACACCTTGCTTTTGTCGGTAGTTCAGCAGTCAACGGTGTTGCCGAACTGCACACCACACTTTTGAAAAAAGATGTCATGCATGACTTCGCTGAGATGTTTCCAGAACGTTTTAAGAACGTGACGAATGGAGTCACACCTCGGCGTTTCATGGTACTGAGTAACCCCCGCCTGAGCCATTTAATCACAAGCAAAATAGGCGATGCTTGGCCTAAGCGGTTAGGTGAACTCAGCCAACTCGAACAATATGTTGACGATGCAGGCTTCCGAGCCGAATTCCGCCAAATCAAATACGCCATCAAACAAGATTTGGCCAACTACATCAAAAATCTCTACGATATGGATGTTGATCCAGCATCAATGTTTGACATTCAATCGAAGCGAATTCATGAATACAAACGGCAACATTTGAATGCGTTGCACATTGTGACGTTATACAACCGCATCAAAGCCAATCCCAATCTAGACATTACGCCAAGAACATTCTTGTTTGGTGGTAAAGCAGCGCCTGGATACTACATGGCGAAGTTAATTATCAAGCTAATTAACTCCATTGGCGATGTGGTCAATCGTGATCCAGATGTTCGTGGACGACTCAAAGTCTTATTCATGAAAGACTACAATGTGAAGTTTGCACAACGAGTCTATCCAGCAGCGGATTTATCTGAACAAATCTCTACTGCCGGGAAAGAAGCCTCTGGAACAGGCAACATGAAATTTGCGATGAATGGGGCGCTGACGATTGGTACCCTAGACGGCGCAAACGTTGAAATTCGCGAAGAAGTTGGGGCAGAAAACTTTTTCCTCTTTGGCCTAACTGCCGAAGAAGTCTATGCCAAGAAAGCTTCAGGCTATCGCCCCATTGATTACTACCATAGTGATCCTGAATTGAAGTTAGTCATCGATCGCATCGCGTCTGGGTTCTTCTCCCACGGTGATACAGAACTGTTCAAACCGATTGTTGATAACTTGCTATTCAGTGACCCCTACCTGTTGTTCGCTGACTATCGCTCCTACATCGACTGTCAAGAGCAAGCTAGTGCAGCTTACAAGGATCAAGACCACTGGACACGGATGACGATTCTTAATACGGCTAGAATGGGCAAGTTTTCTTCGGATCGTTCTATCCAAGATTATTGTGATGATATTTGGAACATTAAACCTGTGCCAATTCATCTTGAAGAATATGTCCAAGCAAATCCTGGGCTTGTGACTTCAACGGTCTAAAACCAGTCCTAACATCGGTCTTAACGCTCTTCTAATCAAAGTCTTGATGGGGTCACTCAGTAGTGGCCCTATTTTATTAGGGCTGTGGGGCGATCGCAGTGCGACCTTGGTTGCCTCCAACGCGAATCCGAAAGTGATGGGTGCTTAGCTGAGTTGGCTGCGGAAGCGATTAGTGCTAATGGCTAGCAAAACCACTGCAAAGCACGCGAGCGCAATCACGTGGAGCCACAAAGCTTCAAGGCCCACGCCTTTGAGCAAAATGCCCCGGACAATCGCGATATAGTGCCGCAGCGGATTTAGCAACGAAAGGTACTGAAAGAATTTGGGCATGGTTTCGATCGGGGCGATCGCGCCAGACAGTTGCACCATCGGTAGATTGATGAAAAATGTAGTCAGGACAACTTGTTGTTGCGATTGGCAAAGTGTCGCCAACATAATGCCGACACCAATTCCGACAAAGACATATAACCCTGAAAGCACCATAAATAAGGGAAAACTCCCTCGAAAGGGCACATTGAAAATAACACGACCAATACTCAAAGCTAATAAAACATCGCCTATTAGTAACACAAATAGTGGCACTACTTTTGCCATCAAAATTTCCCAGGCTTCAGCCGGTGTCATCAACAGTTGTTCTAAGGTGCCTGTGTCTTTTTCCCGCACAACGGTTACAGATGACACAATGGAACCAATCAGCGTCAAGACCAGACCCATCACACCGGGTACAAAAAACCAGCTACTTGTTAAACCAGGATTATAAAAAAAGATAACTTCAGTATTCACAGGCGGCGCGATCGCCTCATCAACATACTTCAAACCAAACTGTTGCACCATTTGATTGATATAGCCATTTGCAATTCCTGCCGTATTTGCATCGACTCCATCAATGAATACCTGAATTTCAGCCGTTTTACCTTTCGTTAAATCGCGGCTAAAGGTTGGTGGAATCACTAAGCCAACTGCAAGTTTTCCAGTTTCGACTTGTTGAGCAAGATCATTTTCATCAAATGAAAGACTCGCTATATCAAAGATTTGATTTTCTGTGAGAGCAGAGATCAGTTCTCGACTTTCAACGGTTTGGGAGTAATCAACCACGCCGAGTTTGAGATGATGAACATCAGGATTTAAAGCAAAGCCATAGATCAGTAATTGTATGGTTGGTGGAATGATTAACAGGATCAGTAATTGTTTATTGCGTAGGATTTGATTAATTTCTTTTTTAACAAGTGCCCAAAATCGATTCACAAAAAACTGACGGAACATCATGGTTTTATTCTCCCAATTGCATCCGCTGAAGATTCTTCTTAGCAACATTGAATAGCACAAAACCCAACCCAGCAATCATGACAAGATCAAACCAAACTCCAACCCAACCAACGCCTCGGACATAGGCATCTCGCGTAATCAAGATAAAATAGCGGGCGGGCACAATATTCGAGATTAGGGACAGGGGGAAGGGGATATTGCTAACAGGATAAATAAAACCTGATAAAAGTAAGGCTGTGAGGAAGCCAACTAAGGATACTCCTTGCACGGCTGCATTTTGTGTGTTGGCCCGTGCGCCTAACATCAGACCAAACATCACACTTGCCCAAAGATAGAGCGGAGTACTCACCAAAAGTGGCGTTGGATCACCGGCCAGAGAAAGCTGGAAAATTAGGCTACCTAACCCCATAACCACAACAGCGATCCCCATGCCTACTACCAGGTAGGCGAGGGCTTTCCCCAAGATCAATTCAGCCGCACTTAAGTCAGAAGCATAAACCTGGAGAATGGTGCCTTTCTCTTTCTCCCGAACCATTGCGATCGCGGCGAGGAGAGACGGAAAAATCCACAGCACAACGGCATAGACACCGGGCACAATGTAAAGCGATTCTTGGCGGCCTGGATTAAACCACAAGCGTGTTTCAGCTTTGATGGGGTTGCTGGTGGGGATTAACCCTTCCGTTTCTAAAAACGATCGCGTAGTCGCTTTGATACTGTTTTTGATCACACGGGCATTATTCGCATCCGACCCATCCACAATCACTTGCACATCCGTCGAATTTCCGGCTGCAATCTGGCGACTAAAATCCGGTGGAATAATGACAACAGCACGGGCCACATTGCCATCTAAGGCTATTTCTGGATTGGCAGGAGTAGGAACAGGTTGAAATTGGTTGGTGGCAAAGAGGCGATCGCTGTAATGATGGCTGAGAATACTGTTGTCAAAATCTTGGACTGCCAGAGGAATGTCTTTTGCTTCCAGGCGAATCGCAAAGCCAAAAATTAGCAAGGTCATGAGCGGCAACACAAATGCCAGGGCAAGGGTGAGGCGATCGCGCCGAAATTGCGCCAGTTCTTTAACACATTGGGAAAGAATTCGTTTCATCGGGCAATCCTCTATTGAGCCAGATGGGAGGTTCCAGTAGCGGTGCGTTGCACAACGCTGATGAAGGCGTCTTCCAGGGAAAAAGGCACGGGCCGCGCGGAAAATAGACGTAAACCGTGGCGGGTCAGCAGGGTTTCAACTTGGGGGAGTTCGGTGTCGGGATGATCCAGCACAAGGTGCAGGCGATCGCCAAAAATAGCCACCCGCCAGCTTTCCAGTTGGGTTTTAAGCACGTTCGAAGCCTGCTGGTTGCGATCGACCCGCAGTTCCATCAATTGGCCTGGTTGTGCGGCTTTTACCTCGCTTGATGACCCTTGTAACACCACCTCGCCAGCCACCATAAATCCCATGCGGTTGCACTGTTCGGCTTCTTCGAGATAGTGGGTTGTGACCAAAATAGCTGTTCCTTGACGAGCCAGATTGTTGATCAGTCGCCAAAATTGCCGTCGAGCCAGGGGATCCACCCCAGACGTGGGCTCATCCAAAAACAAAATTTCGGGTTCATGCATCACCGACGCGCCAAAGGCAACCCGCTGCTTCCAACCGCCGGGTAATCGTCCGGTGATCATCTGCTCTTGGCCCGTTAGGCCACAAATTTCCAGCACCCAGTCAATCTTTTGTCGGCGAAACTGCGGGGGAACTTCGTAGACTCCGCAGTAAAATTCCAAATTTTCAAGGACGGTCAAATCGTCGTAAAGGGTAAATTTCTGGCTCATGTAGCCAATGCGTTTGCGGAGGGCTCCACTCCGGAGATTTTGGGTGTATCCGGCTAGGGAAATTTCGCCCCCACTGGGAGACAGCAAGCCGCACAACATTTTGATCGTTGTCGTTTTGCCTGCACCGTTTGCCCCTAATAAGCTATAAATTTCGCCGTAATGAATGGTGAGATTTACACCTTTGACCGCCTGAAACGGGCCAAAGTTTTTGCGGAGATTGGCCGCACCGATCGCCACTCCATTGGCCTTGGGGCGTGGCAGGGCAGACCCAAGGCGGGGGAGAGGAATGAAAGGGGGATCAGAGCCTTGTTGCCGCAGACGAGCAACGAACACATTTTCGAGGGTGGCGGCAGTGGCTTGGATGGGTTGCAGGGTGAGGCCCTGTTGGGCGATCGCCTGTTGCACAGTTGTTTTGGCCTGATCAGGCTGGCTGGCTAACACATCGATGCGATCGCCAAAGGTCTGGACATCCGCGATCGCCGCCGTTTCCCCATCCACCAAGGGCAACAAGATCGTTTCAGTGGTGGGAATGTCATTGGTGCGAATTTCCAACCGTTGCAACCCCAGGTTGGCCCGCAGTTCTGGCAGAGAACCCACTTCATGAATTTCGCCCTCATACATGAGCGCAATGCGGTTGCACCGTTCGGCCTCATCCAGATAAGGCGTTGCCACCACAATCGTCATGCCATCATCGGCCAAGGTTGCCAGCACATCCCAAAATTCCCGCCGCGACACCGGATCAACCCCCGTTGTGGGTTCGTCCAGCAATAAAATTTGGGGTTGGGGAATCAAGGCGCAACACAAGGCAAGTTTTTGCTTCATCCCACCAGAGAGTTGCCCCGCCAAGCGATCGCCAATCTGATCCAGCCCCATCAATCCCAAATACTTCGCTCGACGAGCATGAAAATCGGCATCTGCGACTTTCCGTAGACCGGCGGTGTACTGCAAATTTTCATCAATACTGAGGTCAAGATAAAGGGAAAATTGTTGCGTTAAATAACCAATATCCAGACGGGCATGACGCGGTTGCCGCCCCAAGATATCCACCCCCCCTCCCGATGCTTCCATAACGCCGCCCAGAATGTGAAACGTGGTAGTTTTGCCAGCCCCATCGGGGCCAATTAAGCCAAAAATTTCTCCCGGCAAGACCTCAAACTGAATGCCCCGCACCGCCGCAAAGTTGCCATACCGTTTTTGCAAGTTTTGGACTTGGATCACGGGGGCAACCGTGGCGATCGCCCCATCCTTTGGCACCACAGCCTTAGCGACCATTGGTCTTCGCTCCCGTCGGCTCGGCGGTGAGGGAAATTTGGGCATCGGCGGGCATTCCCGGTTTCGCATAGCCTTGGGTTTGGTCAATCGCAATTTTGATCCCAAATACTTGCCGCACCCGATCTTTTTGGAAGTAGATATTTTCTGGCGTAAACGAGGCTTTGGGGTCGATCGCGCTGATGTGAGCGGGGAGGGGCCTATCTGGATTGGAGTCGAGGAAAACCTGGGCCGGTTTGCCAACGTAAATGTTGCCTAATTCACCTTCGGGCACATAGGCGCGTAAATAGACCGCCTGGGGATTGAGCACGGTGAGCAGAGTTTTCCCCGGCGTCACCACCGCCCCCGGTTCCAGCGGGCGCTCCTGCACGATGCCGTCAATGGGGCTTTTCACCTGCAACGAAGCTAATCGGTTTTGCAGTTGGTCTTGATAGGCGATCGCCGTTCGCACTTTGGCTTGGGCCGCTGCCAGCCGTGCCTCGGCTTGTTGTTTTTGTTGTTGGGCCGCAGCCAGTTGGTTACTCCGAATCACCGGGTTCAGCGTTGTGGATCGGGTTTGGGTCAAGTTCCCTTGGGCGGCGGTCAGTTGCTCGGCTGCTGCGTTCACCGCCTCTTGGCGGGCCTGAAGTGTGGCTTTGGCGGTTTCCAGGGTGGCCTTGGCCGTGTCCGCATTGGTCACCGCTTGATCGTATTGCTGTTGGTTAATGGCTCCCTGGGCGGCAAGTTGGGCGTAGCGATCGCGATCGACAATCGCCAGTTTCAACTTCGCGGCGGCCTGTTGCACTTCGGCTTCGGCTTGTTTCACCTGGGCTTTGCTCTGGGCGACTTGGGCTCTGGCCGCCGCCACCGTAGACGTTGCCTGTTGCACCCGACCTTGGGAATCGCCCTGGGCTTGCACCACGCTGGCTGCTGCTTCCTGAATCTTACTTTCAGCCACGGCAATATCCAATTTGGCCTGGGCGGCTTCCTGTTGGGCGGCACTCACCTGGGCGATCGCCCCTTGCACCTGCTGGTTGACCTCTTCATCCTGAATTTCAGCAATCACTTGCCCCGCCTTCACGGCATCCCCTTCCCGCACCCGAATGGCAATGACCCGCCCACCCGTTTTGGCATCAATCTCAGTTTCGTCAGATTCAATGCGCCCGGTGACCGCTAACACCGTTGCCGGAGGCCGAGGAGCAAACTGCCGCCAACCGAAATACCCCACCAACGCCACCCCCACGATCGCGGCCAAAAATTTGGGATTGAATCGTCGCCGCGATCGCGCCGGGGAAGACTCTGCACCACCCGCATCGGGTTTGGCCTCAGGAGAAGAAACAGACTGAGCCATCGGGATCACCTCTGACAATGCACGATTTTAGATTGACCAAGCGGCACACCACAGAACCCCAAGCTTGGCCTGCGAGCATCTGGAGCAAGTCCCTCAATCATACTGGACAGTCTAGTATGATTAGATCAATTGGTTCAAAAATTAATTGTCTCTGCACACCAGATAATGCCTAGCTCTTCCCCTGCCCCGGTATACACCCCCAAACAAACTGCAATTTTGCATGGTGCCGTCCGCGTCTTTTTGCGATCGGGCTATGGCGGCACCAGCATGGATCGGGTCGCTGCCGAAGCGGGTGTCTCCAAACAAACGATCTACAGCCACTTTCAGGACAAAAACGGTTTGTTTGTCGCCATGATGGAACACATGACCATTCGCCGTTTTGATGGTCTGTTAGACGCCGAAAACCTCCACGGCGAACCAGGCACCCTCATGCGCCGCTTTGCCGAAACCTTTCTTCATAAACTGGTCGATCGCGACTATGTGGCCCTGCTACGGTTGATGATTGCAGAGTCAGAACGGTTTCCTGAACTCGCCAAGCTCTATGGGCGCACCGTCATCCAACATGGCCGCCATCTAGTCAGCACCTATTTTCGGGCGCACCCTGAATTGGGCTTTGCCGACCCCGAAGCGATCGCCCATATTTTTGTCGGTTCAATGGTGTCCTATGTCATTGCCCAGGAAATTTTTTACGGCAACGAGTTAATGCCCCTCTCCCGCGATCGCCTAATTGACAGTCTGCTGGCGTTGTTGCTCACCTCGGCCCCCACCATCGACCCCGCAACGCCCTGAAAAGCCCGCCCCCAAGGCCGGAACACCCATCGCCCAGATCTGGCTTCCCCTGGAATCGGGGCGATCGCCATACTAAAAACTCTGACAACTATTAAATATTCTGTAATTTTAGATACAAAATAGTTGATTTATTAGGACTTGTTAAGATATTCTGACTTTTGCTGCGTGTTGACTGCCAACTGAGTGTTTTAGCCCCCGGCCAACGGTGTGCTTCTAGGGACTTTCGGGTGGAAAGTCGGTGCATTGTTGCCAATAGCCTGGTCTAGATCGGTTGTCGTTTCCAGCGTCGGCTTCGTTTTAAAATTTTTTGGTGCTATGCAAACATCGATCAGATCCAAGCTGTTAAGACCGTTGCAGTCCAAAAGGCCAAGGAAAAATGCGATCGCCAGTCGAGAACGATGGTCGAACCGATTGCGGCCTGCCAACTTTGGTAGTGCAAAATATCAACCGCAGTTTTCACTCCAGCATATTCTTTGCTCGTGGCTAGGTGCATTTTTAGGCATTGCTATCTTAGGTTCTTTAACCTCTCACGACCATCCTTTCATTGCCGCGCCGCTGGGTGCAACAGCAGTGCTGGTTTTTGGTGTGCCAGATAGTCCCTTAGCCCAACCGCGCAATGTCATTGGGGGCAACTTAATTGCCGCGATCGTCTGTGTGGTGTTAGTGCAAGTCTTTGGTACGGCACCGTGGGTCATGGCATTGGCAGTCGCAACCACCATTAAGCTCATGCAACTCACACGAACGGTGCATCCACCCTCGGGCGCAGTTGCTTTGTTAGGAGTCTTAACTCACGCATCTTGGAATTATGTTATCACTCCGGTATTAGCGGGTTCCATTGTCATTATTCTGTGCACCGTGCTATTCAACAACACAGTACCAGGGCGCACCTATCCTAAACATTGGTTTTAAGCTGACAGTTCCTATGGGTTAAAGCTGGAAAATCGCGATCGCGCCGCTTGTTTCGTTGCATTCAGGGCGCGATCGCGGTTGTTTCTACCTCCAGTCTTGTCCACACCACACCTCTATTCCTCAATGGTGAGTGTCGTCGCGGCTGATCGCCCAAACTCTTCTGGCGCATACTGGAGATGGGCCTCGGCCCCAGGATAGACAAAGGTGCCGGGAGTGACAGACCGCACCAAATAATGCAAGGTGTAAACGCCGGGATTGAGTTTATCTCCAAAAGCCACCACCCGATCCTTGTGAAGGGTTTGGTAACCGACCTGCCAGGAATCACCTTTAGCCTTGAAATAACGTGTTGTGGTTTGGAAGCTTTCGTCTACGGATTCAAATCCGGCAGGGAGCGGATCGGTAATGACCACATGATCCACCGGATGATCGGTGATGATTTCCAGGCCAATGTCATAGACTTGTCCGACAGGAAGTTGCAGCGGTTTCAGCACGTAAAGGCCTGTGGTGTATAAGGCTTTTTCCTCATTCGCCGGACGAATTGTGCGGGTAACGCGCAACCCTTGGAGTTGGCCGGGTTGGTCGCCAGAAAGCCGATAGCGATAGGCCGCGAGGTAGTGCAAGGTTCCGTTGCCCGATTTTGCGAGGGTGAGGTCGTTTTGCCCACGGGGGAGATCGGTCATGGGGATGTTCACCGTTTCGCTGGGTTTGCGATAACCCTGGAATTGGGTTGAGGCAAGAGTTTTGCCTGCGAGTTTGGCCGTCGCCGTGAAGTTGGGCGGGGTCGGTTGCAGTTGGCTATAGGCAACCAGCGCAGCCAGGGCCTGGGCATTGTCATAGGTCGTTTGCCAGGTGCCATTGCGCCGCTGGGCCAACAAGCCTTGGGCCAGTTTGTTGATCGTGTCAGGGCGCGTTTTTTGGGCGATCGCCAGTTGCAACGCTTCGGCCTGGGTTGTGACCGGAGAGGCATGCCACCGCCAGTTTTCTGGTAAGTTGACGCGGGCCGATCGCCCAGTTTCCGTCGTACTTTCTTGGAATTCAGCGGCGATCGCCGTGGCCTCGGTTTGCCAATCGGGGAACTGGGCCAGATAGCGGGCCAGTTTCATTTGTTGGAGCGGATCAAAGTCTTTGCGTTGAGCATACAAATCAGGTAAATACTCCGTGCGCGTATCCCCCAAGGCGGCCAAAGCAATGAGCGTTTCCAGGCGCACCTGATTCTTGCAAAGCGGATTGTTGCAAAAGTCATACTGACCAGGGTTAGCCAGTAATTTGGTGAGATAGGTGCGCAATCCATCCACCATCGTCGGATTGACGATCGCATCTCCAAAGGCGGTTCTGGCCTGGGCGATCGCGATCGCGCCATAGGGTGTGACAAACGGATCAGACTGTTTGCCCTCAGGATAGGTTGCAAATCCCCCATCGGGTTTTCGCAACGTTTGCAGTTGCGCGATCGCCTGGTCTGCACGCTGTTTCAAATCAAATCCACTGAAGGTCTGCTGATAGGTTTTCCCTAAGGATTGGAGATTGGCAACCAGGCTCAACTGGCTGGCAGTGGGTTCCAAAAATGGCAGCATCTCCGGGTCTAGAGTTTGTTGGGCGGGCGCTGTTAGTTGCGGAACGAGAGTACTGGCCAGGGTCAGGTCTAAACCGCCGCTATCATTCACCACCTTCTGATCAACAGATAGGGCGACTTTGGCCTGATCCGTCGTGCTACCAGCTTCGATCACTTGTTCCATCACTGTTTGGGCCTTCACCTCCAAGGGCACCTTAAAGGCATCTGTGGCCCCATTTAGTTGAGTGGTAAATTCTACAGTCGCGGCTCCTGCTTGGGCTACTTTCACCGGAAAGCGATAGCCACTGGTGCCCGTGGTGCTGGTTGTTTCCTGTTGTCCGTTGCTGTTGTCGAACTGAAGCGGTTGGGTCACCGTACCCTGAATCGCAACTTTGCCATTGCTGCCAGTGTTATTGGTGACGGCGACCCCAACCTGGAAGCGATCGCCCGGTCGGGCAAATTGGGGCAAAATTGGATTGGTCACCACGGGCTTGCTGGTTACAAACGTTGTATCCCCCTGGCCAAAAGCCCAGGTTGCACTGCTACCGTTGCCCTGTTGGGGATCTCCCGCGATCGCCACAGCCATGACCCGCCAAGTGGTCAGATCATCCGGTAGCGTAAACTTCACGGTTGCATTGCCGTTGGTGTCCGTCATCACGGCCCCGTTGTAATACGCAATCGGTTTGAAATCGGTGCGCGTCCGGGTATTCGCGGCCCCGCTGGAAAGCCCACCACCGTAGCCCCACCCCTTTTGCAGGGGAGATGCCATCGGCTGGAGCACCACATCCGGACGGTTATCACTCCAGCGCGTCGCGATCGGTTGCTCAGCAAACACCGTTTTGACTAAATCCGGCGGACGGTAGCCGCTGAGTTGTAACACGGCTTCATTCACCACCATGACAGTGAGCTGCCCTTGCGTCGGATTTCCCGTGGCATCCTTCAAGGTCAAATTGAGGGTTTGTTCACTGCCGGGTGCTGCGGCATTCGCGGCCTCGGCCCCTGCTGTTGGGGCAATCTCGACGTTGAGATATTTATCATCCGTAATGGTCGAAAACGGCCCAAAGCCAACCCGCACTAAGCCATTCAACGTCCCTGGCTCGGTTTGGGCGAGGGGTTTGCCTTGCCGTACCAAGACCGCTTCCACCGCGGCATTGGGCAACATGTCTGGAGTCACGGTGAATTGGATTTGGGGCGCACTGCCACTGACTTTGGTCACGGTTTGGTACAGGGTGTCGTGGCGGATCACAGCAAAGTATAGTTCCGCTTCGGGGAATGGCGACTGCAAAAGTACCGTAGCCGTTTCGCCAACCCGATAACTGGGTTTATCCAGTTTCAACTCCAACCGTTCGTTACTATAGCGATCGCCCCAAAAAGCCGCTTCTGGCCCGGTTGCCCACACTTGCACATCCGTCGCCGTTGCAGTGTCGCCGTTCAACGTTGCCCGCAGGCGATAAGCACCAGATTTTGGTGGTGTGAGCTTCAGGGTAGCAGCCTCACCTCGGACATTCGCCGTTTGAGTATCAACCGTCGTGTATTCCACCTGGTCTTGGGCGACGCGGCTGCCTTCCACGACCCGCGTAATGTTGCTGTACTTCATTTCTTGCAACTCTACCTGCACGCGATCGCTCAGCAATTGGCCCGCCGGATCCGTCACAATCACCTGCACGGGGAAGTCTTTACCCGCATTCGCCACAAAGTCAGTTTTTAGCCCAATCAGGCGATCGCTCGGCAAGGCCACAAAGCTTTGGGAGTCAGCCACCGACAAATTCGACACATCAGCGACTTGGGCGTCCACCTGGTACAGCATGGGATAGGGCAAGGTTTTATCCACCGTTACGTCCAGCGTGCCCTGCCCAGTTTCATTGAGCTTTTGCGTTGTTTGCAACACCTCACTGGCCACTTCAGGAGCCCTCTCTGGCCAAAACCAGCGTTGCCCAAAGTGATAGCCCTCCCAACCTTGGGGCGAAAACTCCGTCTGGCGGCGGGTTACAAAATATTGGGCTTCTCCACCCTGAACAGGGGCACCAAATAAATAGTTACTTTGCACCGAGGCTTTGACGACTTCATTCGTCAGTGCGATCGCGGTTTCCACCGGGCGCAAATCGGGTGAAAAAGACTGTAAATCCTGATTGACAATACCATTCCCTTTTGAAGGCGCATCCAACGACAACTCCACTTTGAAATTAGGTGGTTTGAAGTCGGCAATTCGGAATTCTCCAGTGATTTCAGCACCACTGCTACTCGCAGCTCGCACTGTATAAAATCCTAACGCCTGCGTCTGCTCCAGTGGCACATCCAGAGAAAAGGTGCCAAAGGCATTTGTTTTCGGTTTTCCTAAAGTTTTTTTCTGACCTTCTGGGCCTTCCAACGTGACGGTATAGTCAGTATTTTTGTCCTGCTTGAGTGAACCACCTTGCAGGTAATAGGCCAGTCCTGTGAAGTAAGCCGTTTCCCCCGGTTTATACAATTGGCGATCGCTAAAGATAGTCCCCCGCGACTCCGGCTTACCCTTATCCCAGCCAGCATCAACCCCATAACCATAGGCTCCGCTGTACTCATAACTGCGGGTAAAAGCCCAGTCTTTCCCTTCCTTCGCAATGACCAACAGTGGGGGGGCCACATCCGCGCTGGCTTGGCGACAGGTTTGGAACGGCTCAGCAGCAAACGTAACCATGCCTTCAGCGTTGGTTTTGCCCGTTGCACAGGGTGTGGGCGGGGGAAACGATTTGGCTTCTAATTGGGAGCGATAGACTTCCACAGTGGCATTGGCTACCGCTTGCCCATCCGATAAATGATGCACCCGCACCAAACCGCTTTCAGGAAACCATTGCCCAAATACCCCCAGATTGGTCATTTGCACCAGGCCATAAAAGGCTGGTTCGGCCCATTGGGTTTTGCCATTTTCCACATACTGACTGGTGCGTGCTTGCACACCGTAAGCCAGCATCCCCGTTGAACCGCCCAGCAGCGATCGCAAAGGCACTGGGGTTTCAAGGGCAGCATTTTTCGTGTTCACAACCTTTTCGGTTTTCCAACTCGCGACAGGCGGCAACAAGTCATTCTCACGCCCTTGGGGATAGGCTGAACTTGCATAGACCAAATCCGTGGGTTGCACAATTTGATAGGCAGCTTTGTACTGATTCAAGTTAACCGTTGAAATATTCAGTTGTAGTTCAGATTGACTGTTAGTGCTAGATGGAAAAATATTTAAGTTAGAAGGCACCCACAAATCCGGGGCTAAATCCCCTGTTTGATAGTCAACTGAAATATCTTTTTCGAGGGTTTGTCCAAAGGTATCTTTAATCTCTTTACCTAAAGTAATCGTGTATTTTTTACCAGCTTCCAATGCCCACGGATTGAGATTAATCACTCGTTCGCCATCATAGGCTCGGACTAATGGCACATCCTGATTTTTGGGATCCGGCGTGATGCGAACATGGTTTAAAACTGAGTCAGCCTGAATTGGATTGTTGAATTCAAATTGAGCAACACCATTCACAAAGCGACCATAATTTCCCCCCGCATCCGGTTTGCCCACAAGCTTGAGTGTTTGATAGGAAAGGGGGCCATAGGTCGCAACCCGGCTCTGAAAGGCAGTCTCACTGGGCAAGTTGCCTTTGAGGGGGCGCAAACCGGATGTAATTTCGAAGGTGTATGGGGTGGCTTTAGCTAACTCGCGTTGGGGTTCCAGGGCATACAGCCATTGGCGGCGATCGGGATAAAAGTTGGTTTCCGGATCGTCTGGTTCTACAGCCAAAAATTCCGGTTGCTTTTCCAGTCGCACCGTCATGGGCACACTGTCCGCTTGGCCCTGGGGGATGAGCTTGGCGTGTTCCTGCAACGAACCCTGGTCTAACTCGACGTTAGAGACCAGTTGCAAGGTGGGTTTGAGGGCGATGGGGTTAACTGGCGTGGTTGGATTTTCCTTCTCATAGGAGGTGGTCAAATCTTTGAGTTGGAGGCGATCGGTCTGAAAGGTCCAACTCAGGTCTTGATCCAGTTTGTGATTTTTGAGATCGGCCAAGCCTGCTTTGAGCGTCACCTTAACCCGTGTGGCCAGGGGCGTTGCCGCATCGGCCTGGAAGCCCACCATGCGGGGGGTCAGAAATCGGAATTGGCCGGGTAGTTTGGGGACAATTTCAAACTTTTGCAGCAGTTGGCGCTGGGTCTCGCTTTCTAGCTGTTCCAGGGGGATCAGGGGTTCTTTGAACCGAATCCGGATCTGCGCTTGGGGCTTGGCGTTCCCTTTGGGGCTAATTTCTTCGATCCAATCGGGGAGTTTGGGCGGTTGGATGGTGTCTACCTGAGGCAAATTTTCTGGTGGGTCAGTAAGGCTAGCAGTGCCACACCCGGCAAACCCAACGGCCATCAGAATGCCGAGCAGAAACAATACGGGCAGAATGAAGCGTTTGCCCAAGCTCATAACCCCTTCCTCACAGTGAGCAGCGATCGCCAATTCAGGCGGATACCACCATTCCTACTCGCAAATCTCCGTAAATTCCTGGGTGTTTCAATAATTCTTTACTTGCCTTGGGAGGCGGGCGATCGCGCCGACTGGACTGGGCAAAATGGCCTTGCCAACTGACTCCTGGTGGCACCCATTGCAGTAGAGTCAACATTGCGATAAAAACAATTACAAATGGCGATCGCGTACTCACTCACCATTAAGCGCGAGGCCATGCCGCCGACCGAGTTTAATCGGCAGTCAATCATGGGGAGTAGCCAGCTTTTCCCGTCTTGTGGAACCGTGGAAAAGGGCGAATTGGGATGCTTTTATACAGGCGGAAAAGCGCTCCAGCAGGGACTTTGAGCATGATCGAACCGCCGGGTTAAGTTATGTAATTTTTATCAGACTAAAGCGAATAATTGTGCGCTCCTCCCTTATGATTATGAGTATCTTTTGTAAGATTTCGTAAGAAAAGGGAGCTATTGTAGGCGTGGCTATTCCTCTTTTAGAATATTCCCCCTCTAGTCAAAATCAGCGGGTTACCAGTTTCGAGGTTCCTGGCGACGAACAGCCTCGGATCTTCTCGACCGACAATATCCTGTCTCCTGGAGACATGGACACTCTGATTGAAGCAGCATATCGTCAAATCTTCTTTCATGCCTTTGCTTCTGATCGGGAGCGTTTCTTAGAATCTCAATTGCGGAATGGTCAGATCACTGTTCGTGACTTTATCCGTGGTTTGGTTCTGTCTGATACGTACAAGCGGAGCTTCTACGATCTCAACAGCAACTACCGCTTTGTTGAGCAAACCGTTCAGCGGGTTTTGGGTCGTGATGTTTACGACCAACGGGAAAAAATTGCCTGGTCAATTGTTGTCGCGACCAAGGGCATCAAAGGCTTTATCGATGATTTGCTAGACAGCCAAGAATATATCGATAACTTTGGCTACAACATCGTGCCCTTCCAGCGTCGTCGGGTGTTGCACAGTCGGGCTACGGGCGATCGCCCCTTCAACATCACCTCACCGCGCTACGACGACTACTACCGGAGCAAGTTTGGGTTCCCCCAAAGCATCTGGCAAACCAGTGTGCGCCGCTATGTGCCTCAAGACAAAAAGGCCACCGCAGGCAACCCCTCGCAGTTCCTGGAAATGGCGCGCAGCATCAATGCCCGTGGCAACACACCCCAACGGTTGTCCGCGTTGAACATCGATTACAACCGCGCAGTTCCTTACCGCAAATAGGCGTTAGGGAGCAATGGCGAGAGCTTCGCAGTGGATCGCTTATCACTCGTCAAAGGCCAGTCCAACCGGAAGTCTAGACTCCCTTTGACGAGCGATCGCCCCGCTGAGGAGTGCCTCCCACAAATATTGCGCTCTTGAAATGTGAGTTACTTTTTATTGCAGGACGTGGCGAGCTGTGAAGGCTTCTCACGTCCATTGTTTTAAGCGCCTGGTCAGGCCAAGGCCCGCAGAGAGCCATAACCACAAACGGCCCACAGTCGCGATCGCAAAATGGCCCAGATTCCAGTGCTTCCACCGTTATGGGGTGCCCGTGGGATGCCCCCTCAAGTGTGGGGACTACTTTGGGGATGAAACCCAAGAGCCAACAGCGCTTGCTGAATTTGCGGCTTGGAAGGGCGCACCGCCGGAGCCACCATCCCCAATTCGCGGGCCGTTTCAAACAAATCTCGCATCAACACTTCGAGCAAATTTTCTTCCGCTTCATCTGGCTGCGTTTCAATGCGCCCTTCATAGGCCAGCGTATACAGTTCCAGGTGATGCATCCCGATCACCTTGGCCAATTTCCGCAGCGTCTCTGGGGTTGGGCAGGTGCCCTTGAAACAAGCGCCTCGCAACCGGGGTTGGGGCACACCAGATAACTCCGCCAAGCGATTCATGCTAATACCATGTTCTTCTAGGTATTGCAGGATGAGTTTGCCCAGGGGAGAACAATCATCTGGCTTTATTTGCAAGCGTGCGGGCATTGGTTACCATTGGGAAGACGTACGTCACTCGTGAACAGAAGCAGAATGGGCCTCTAACCAACTGCACAGAACCTGCTGAACGTGATCGACGGCATACTGGCACGGTGGATAGGGCAAAAAGACGGGAAAAGGCTCATGTTGCTCTGATCCGCCCTCATTATATCGCCAGCCTGATCCGGTCATTCACCTGAATTGCAACCGGGCTGACAACACACCGGGCTGACAATACAAGGAAAAGCCCAGCCCGCCAAGCGCACCCAGGTTGAGTTGGGCCACCCCCCAACTCTGTTTAACGCTAACCAATCAGGCCGCCACGAGGGGACGGGCCACCCAGAGGGCAGAGTTCTCGTCTGGGCCGGAGGAATGTGATCCTAAATTTGGGGCAGAAACCCAACCACAGCGCGCGATCGCCCCCTGCCTCCCACGCCAGAGTCACGTACCCTAGAACATAGCCCTCTCATCGGCCCCAAATCACCTATGTTGAACCTGCCTGGCTTTCGTCTCCAATCCCAATTGTATGAAAGTGCCAGTTCCCTCGTCTTTCGGGCCGTGCGAGAAGCCAACCAGCAAGCCGTTATCCTCAAAGTCTTGAAGAAAGACTATCCCACCCCCCAGGAACTCAAACAGTATCGCTGTGAATACGAGATTACCCGAGGGCTGGCCTGTGCGGGGGTGGTGCAGGTGTATGAACTGCGGCCCTATCAAAATACGCTGGTGATTGTGCTCGAAGACTTTGGTGGGACAGCCTTGGCCGACTGGTTAACCGAGTACCCATTTTCTATCACTGAGATTTTGCAGTTGGCGGTGCAAATCACGACCATCTTGCAACAGGTGCACCAGCAACAGGTCATTCACAAAGACATCAACCCGGCCAATATTGTTTGGAATCCGGCAACTGGCCAACTGAAGTTAATTGACTTTGGCATTGCGACCCAGGTCACGCGGGAAAATCCGACGATTCGGAATCCGCAAGTGTTGGAGGGAACCTTGGCCTATATGTCGCCAGAGCAAACAGGCCGGATGAACCGATCGCTGGACTATCGCACAGATTATTACTCCTTGGGGGTCACGCTTTACCACTTGCTGAGTGGGCACCTGCCGTTTCAGGCTGAGGATGCCCTGGAACTGGTCTATAGCCATTTGGCCAAACAGCCCCCTCCGTTGACCTATTTGGCTGATGGCACCACCCCCATTCCACCGATGGTGGCGGCGATCGTCCAAAAATTGATGGCGAAAACCGCAGAAGATCGCTATCAAAGTGAATGGGGCTTGCAGGCCGATTTGACGCGCTGTTTAGAGGAATGGCAAGCAACGGGGGCGATCGCGCCGTTTCCCTTGGGCCAACACGATCGCCTGACTCAGTTACAAATTCCCCAAAAACTCTATGGGCGATCGCCAGATATTGCTCAACTATTAGCAGCGTTTGAGCGCGTCGCCACAGCCCACCACGCCGAACTCATGATGGTCACAGGCTATGCCGGGGTGGGTAAAACGTCTCTCGTGCGGGAACTGTATAAACCCATCACCCAGCAAAAAGGCTATTTCCTCGCAGGCAAGTTTGATCAATATCAGCGCAATATTCCCTACGCGGCGTTTGTTGATGCTTGTGCCCACCTCATTGGCCAACTGTTGACCGAAAGCGAAACCCAATTAGCCCGTTGGCGCGAAACGTTGCTGGCCACCCTGGCCCCCAATGCGCAGGTGTTGATTGAGGTGATTCCCCAGTTGGAGCTGATTTTGGGGCCTCAACCGGCGATCGCCCCCTTAATGCCGACGGAAGCCCAGAACCGCTTTAACCGAGTGTTGCAGCAATTTATTCAAGTTTTGGCGACACCAGAGCATCCGCTAGTCTTGTTTTTAGACGATTTGCAGTGGGCAGATGCGGCCTCGTTGCAATTGATCCAGGTGTTGCTGACCGGGGGCCAGGGCGCATTGCTAGTGCTGGGGGCCTATCGTGACAATGAGATCACCCCGACCCATCCCCTGTTGCACACCCTAGACCTGCTGCACAAAGCCCAGATCCCGAGCCAGACGATCGCCCTCAACCCGTTGCAGTTAGAAGATATTCAAGCACTCCTGGGGGATACATTCCAGCGATCGCCCACCGCCACCGCCCCCCTGGCCGAACTGTTGCTGACCAAAACCGCAGGCAATCCATTTTTCATGAATGAATTCCTGTACGCCCTTTATGTTGAAGGGTTGCTGACCGTTGATGCCCAAGGTCATTGGGAGTGGTCGATCGCCCAGATTCAACAGCATGGCCTCACGGATAATGTCGTGGAGTTGATGGTCAACAAAATCCAACGCTTGGCCCCCGCCGTCCAACTGGTGATTCAGCGGGCAGCCTGTATTGGCAACGAGTTTGACAGTGCTACAGTGGCCGCAGTCTTAGCCGTCACCGAGCAGGCCACCACCCAAACGGAAACGGGCACGATCGCCGCCCTCCGTACTGCCAGTCAGGAAGGGTTGGTCGTGGTGCTGGAACCCGATGACACCACCCAAAATCCGGCGATCGCCAAACCACGCTATCAATTTGCCCACGATCGCATCCAACAAGCGGCGTACTCACTGAATTCCGAGGGCGATCGCCAAGTGATTCACCATTACCTGGGGCATTACTTGTTCCAACACGCCCAGCAGGCTGAACCGACCGTTGCCTTGCACCAGATACCTGCTTTGTTTGCGATCGTCAATCATCTCAACCTCGCTCCAGACTATCTACAAACGTCTGCCGCACGGCAACAACTGGCCGAACTAAATCTAGCAGCGGGCGAAAAAGCCAAGCAATCGGCGGCCTATGCGGCGGCCCTCAGTTATTTCAAAGCTGGCATTCACCTGTTGCCCCCCGACCCCTGGCACGGGCAATACGAGTTTTGTTTGGCGCTGTATTCGGCGGCGGTGGAAGCGGCCTATCTGCAAGGTGACCTGGCCCAAATGGCGGAGTGGGTGGTGGCGATCGAAACGGCAGCCCAAACCCCTCTCGACCTCCTGCGGATCTACACCATCCAAATTCAGGCGGCCTGTAGCCAAATGCAATTTCTGGCGGCCCTTCAGCTTGGGCTAGATGGGTTGGCCAAATTGGGGGTGAGCTTTCCTGCGGAACCCACGCCCCAAGAGCTGGAACTCAGTTTTCAACAGACCCAGACCCACTTGGGCGATCGCCCCATTGCCAGCCTCAAGGATCTGCCAGCGATGACCGATCCTACCGCGCAGGCCATCAGTCACTTGTTAACCAATTTGCTGGCCCCCGCATACCAGGCGGCCCCGGCCCTGTTTCCCCTGTTGATTCTCAAAATGGTGGATGTTTCCCTGGAGTTTGGCAACAATCCCCTATCGGCGTTTGCCTACAGCGCCTATGGCAATATTCTCTCCGCAGTCAGGCTAGAAATTGAAGCGGGCTATGAGTTTGGGCAATTGGCGATCGCGGTTTTAGAGCAATTTCCCCGCCATCCCATTGGCTGTAAAACGCTGTTCATGGTGAATACCTGCATTCGGTTTCGCAAAGTCCATCTGCAAGCCACCATTCCTGGACTCTACCAAGCCTACCAATTGGGCCTCGAAAACGGCGATTTAGAATTTGCTGGTTACAGTCTGCTGCATCACTGTGACCATTGCTTTTTTGTGGGGATGCCCTTGCCCGATCTGGAACCGAAACTGGCCACCAGCGTGCAGGCTTTAACTACTCTCAATGACTCAACCAATGCTAATGCGTTGCGGGTGTATCAACAAACGGTGTTGAACTTGATGATACCCAGACCCGTTCCCGGCGATTTGACAGGCACGGCCTACACCGAAGCCCAGGAATTACCCCTCTTGCAAGCGGCCAACCATCACAAAGGGCTGTTCTATCTTTACTTTAATAAGTTGCTGCTGTGCTATTGTTTTGGCGACTTTGAGGCCGCGATCGCCAACGCTACCCTGGCGGCCCAATTTTTGGATGGTGGACGGTCGAATGCGGTGTTTCCCATTTACTACTTCTACGATTCCCTGGCTCGGTTGGCGGTCTACCCCACAGCCCCCCCGGCCCGCCAAAGCACTTTGTTGGAACAGGTGGCAACCAATCAAGCCCTGATGGAACGGTGGGCCACCCACGCCCCCATGAACTATCTGCATAAATGGCAGTTGGTCGAAGCGGAACGGTACCAGGTGTTAGGCAATTTCCCCGCTGCGATCGCCGCCTACGAGCAAGCTGCCGACCTGGCCCAAACCCACGACTATCTCCACGAAACCGCTTTGGTCTATGAACGCACAGCCCTGTTTTACCAGGCCCAGGCCAAACCCCTCATCGCCAAAACCTATTTTCAAGAAGCCGCCTATCGGTATCAACAATGGGGCGCAAAGGCCAAAGTGCAACAGCTTGAACGGGCTTACCCCGACTATTTTCGGATCCTGGCTCGGCTCACCCCTGGCGCGATCGCGGCCCCCGGCCTGGTCACCACCAACAGTCAGGCCAGCGCCACCCTGGATATTGCAACCGTTATCAAAGCCTCGCAAGCCCTGTCGAGTGAACTCAACCTGCAACGGCTGCTGACCCAACTTATGACCCTGGTGCTGGAAAATGCGGGCGCAACCACTGGTTTTTTGCTGCTGAATCAGGCCGAGCAATTGCGCCTTGTTGCGTCTGGCTCTGCCACTGCCATCACCCTGGATCCCCCCGATCGCCCGCTCCCCCAAGAATTTTTGCAGTACATTGCCCGCACCAAAGAGCCCGTGGTGTTAGACAACATCGCCCAGGCCGAGCCGTTTGCCACCCTTCCCTATTTCCAAACCCATACGCTGACATCGGTGTTGGGCCTTCCCATTTTGGGCCAGGGCAAGTTGTTGGGGGTGTTGTATCTCGAAAATCATCTCGCGTCTGCGGCCTTCACCACCGATCGCGTCGCGATTTTGCGGTTGCTGACGGCCCAAGCGGCGATCGCCCTGGAAAATGCCCAACTCTACACCCAACTCGCCACCTATTCCCAAACCCTGGAACACCAAAATCAAACCTTGGAACAGGAAATTCGCGATCGCCGCCTCGCCGAAGACCAACTCCGCGAAACCCTGGCCGAAAAAGAGGTGTTGCTAAAAGAGATTCATCACCGTGTCAAAAACAATCTCCAAATCATTTCGGGCCTGCTCCAACTCCAAGCCCAAAGCATTGATGACCCCAACACCATCACCATCCTGAAAGAGAGCCGCAACCGCATCGAAGCGATGGCCTTAATCCACAAAAAGCTCTACTTCTCTGCCGAATTTGGCCATATCGATATGGTCGATTACATTCCCAACCTCACCGCCAGCCTGTTAATGGCCTACCAAATCTCGCCCAGCCAGATCACATTGCAAACCGCGATCGAACCGATTACGCTGAATATCGATTTGGCCATTCCCTGTGGGCTGATTGTGAATGAATTAGTCTCTAACGCCCTAAAACACGCTTTTCGCGATGGCCGAACGGGACAAATTCGGGTTACGCTTAAGTCCTTACCCAATTCACATGTTCAACTCACAGTTTGGGACAATGGCGTCGGCTTACCAGAAACACTGGATTGGGAATATACTCAATCCCTTGGTCTGTCTTTGGTGCGCGATCTTGCAACAGCACAGTTAGAAGGAACATTTGTGGTCGAGCGCGAACAGGGAACGTTATTTGAGATGACATTTCCGCTGCTGCTGCCGTAAAAACGATTAAGGGTTGGCATGGTAGAAACCAAAATTATGGTTGTTGAAGATGAGGTGATTGTGGCGCGAACAATTGCCAATCAACTCACTCAACTGGGATACACAGTGGTCGATATGGCGGCTTCTGGCCCTGCGGCGATCGCGAAAGCCACAGATAAGCACCCCGATCTGATCCTGATGGATATCTTTCTCAAAGGCAGCATGGACGGGGTCAAAGCCGCGAGTGAAATTCGGAGCCAGCTTGATGTGCCCATTATTTTTCTCACCGCCTACGCTGATGACGACACCCTGCAACGGGCCAAAGCCACGCTCCCAATGGGGTATATCGTCAAACCGTTTAATGAAAGTGAGTTGCGCGTCGCGATCGAGCTGGCTTTGTTCAAACACCGGATGGAGCAAGAACTGCGAGCGAATCGGGCTTATCTATCGACCTTGCTCAACTCTATGCATGACGGCGTGATTGCCACCGATGCCCAAGGTCAGGTGACGTTCATGAATCCGGCTGCCGAAACTTTGACCGGGTGGCGGGAAACGGAAGCCTTTGGCCAGCCAATCACCGAGGTCTTTCAATTGGTGAACGAGATTACGGGAGAAGCGATCGCCAACCCGGTGCAGCACGTCCTGGCGCACAATGATGTGCGTTATCTGGAGGATTTTACGGCTCTGGTGGGGCGCAATGGCGATCGCACCCCGATTGGAGACACGGCCTCTCCCCTGCGCCTGCCCACCGGAGACAACAATGGCAGTGTGGTCGTGTTTTGGGATTTGAGCGATCGTCGCCAAAACGAACAACTCACCCAAGCTTTGCAAAAAGAACAGGAACTCAACCAGCTCAAAACTCAATTTGTAGCCACGGCTTCCCACGAATTTCGGAATCCGTTAGCCATCATCCGCACCGCTGTCGAACTGGTTGATGCCCAACTGACGACCCTAGCCCCCGATCGCATTCGCAGCTATCTCCATCGCATCAAGAGTGCGGCCCAGTTGATGAATCAGTTGATGGAAGATGTGCTGGTCTTAGGGCGCATCGAAGCCAATCGCTTACCCTTCCATCCTGCCGAACTGGATTTGGTGGTGTTTTGCCAGGAGTTAATCCAGGAGGGTTTTGGCAATTGCTATCCGCAGCACACCATTCGTTTTAGCGTCCAAGGGGCGATCGCGCCAGCCATGATGGATGAAAACTTGCTGCGCTATATTTTGAGCAACTTACTGAGTAATGCCATTAAGTACTCACCAGAAGGGGGAGAAATTCAACTGAATTTGGCGTTTGTCCCCGAATCGGCGCTGGTCGTTCTGCAAGTGGTAGATTGCGGCATTGGCATTCCCGCGACGGATCAACCCTACTTGTTTGACTCGTTTTATCGGGCTTCCAATGTGCGGCAAATTCAGGGGTCGGGGTTGGGGTTGGCGATCGTCAAACGATGTGTCGATTTGCACCAAGGCCAGATCACCGTTGCCAGTCAACCCAAGTGTGGCACCACGGTCACGCTCTCCTTGCCCTTGAATTCCACCACCCTCGATCCGACCCCCTAGCGATCGCCAACATGCATCAAGTGGCGTGACCCAGCAAAAATTGGTTTGGGGCCAATCGGCGGTCATCCCAAACAGCCATAGCAAAAGCCCCTGAGAGTCTGTCCGTGTTTCGACCTCAGGGGCTTTCGCTTTAGTTCCACTCCTCACAGTTCTAATCATGGCGCATTCGCCGAAGAAGGGGGAGCGGGCTTGTGCCACTTTATGGGAGTGGACACCTCAATGTCAGCCCAGACCCATCCTTACCGCCGACACTCTTCGGGGATGCGTTGCTCCCGATGGGCGATCGCCTCTGCCAGGGATTCCAGCATGGTGGTAGTGGTAGGAAAGTCCACACAGGCATCCGTAATGCTTTGCCCATAGACCAACTTGGCCGGATCCGCAGGAATCGATTGATTTCCCGCTACAAGGTGGCTTTCAATCATCACGCCCATAATGTGGTTAGACCCAGCCTGCACTTGGGCGGCGATGTCGTTGAGGGCGATCGCTTGGCGATCGTGGTCTTTACTGGAATTGTCGTGACTGCAATCAATCATGACCCGTTGGGTTAAGCCTTTTTTCGCCAGAGCGGCAGCCGCCTTGCCCACATTCGCCGCATCATAGTTTGGCCCACTCTTGCCCCCCCGCAAAACCACATGGCCATCGGGATTACCCGTCGTTGCCACAATGCTCGCCAAACCGTGGGTGTTGATGCCTAAAAAGTGGTGAGGCCGACTGGCCGCCAACATCGCATTCACAGCCGCCGTCAGGCTGCCATCAGTCCCGTTTTTGAAGCCAACTGGCATGGATAACCCAGAAGCCATTTCCCGATGGGTTTGGCTTTCCGTGGTGCGCGCACCGATCGCTGTCCAGGAAATGACATCCGCAATGTATTGGGGAATGATGGGATCCAGGAGTTCGGTGGCGGCGGGTAGGCCCAATTCTGCGAGATCGAGCAACAGTTTGCGGGCCACTCGAAGCCCCGTATTAATGTCGTAGCTGCCATTGAGGTGGGGATCGTTGATCAACCCTTTCCAGCCGATGGTGGTTCGGGGTTTTTCAAAATAGACCCGCATGACAATTTCGAGTTGGTCAGCCAGCTCTGCGCGGACACGGGCCAGTTTTTCGCCGTATTCGTAAGCTGCTTTCACATCATGAATGGAACAGGGGCCCACAATCACCAAAAGCCGCTGATCTTTACCTTGCAAGATATCGCGAATCCGTTCGCGGGTTTCGGCCACCAACGTTGACGCTTCCTCAGTCAGTGGCAGTTCGCTGTGGAGTAAGGCCGGACTCAACAAAGGACGATTCTCGACAACATGGAGGTCGTAGGTTTTGCGCATGGACGTGACCGATCATTCAACACGGTTACTATTCTCGCAGAATCTTTAGGGTCACAACACATTTCGTTGCAATTCTGTGGTTTTACAGATGCGATTTGCGCATGACCCAGGGCGCGATCGCCCCAGGCCAACCCAGTGTTAATCGGCGATCGCGGGGGGCTGGAGGGCTTGGATGACTGCATTCTGGCTAATTAACCAAAAATAAAGCACATAATTCAAAATACTAAACAGTTTGGGCGTGCCCTCGAATAAGGCCGAAACATCGTCTCCCAAAAGCCGCGAATCCATTGCAAAGGCGAGGATGAACAACACCCCCGCCGCCGCCAATAAACCGTAGGGGGTTTGGGCCCAGCGATCGCGAAACGTGTACCCGTAGAAGCCCAACAACCCAGCAAACCCCAAGACTAAAGCCCATTTTGGCAGTCCCGTTGCGTAGCCCAGCACAATATGAATGCGCAAAATTTCATTGGCAAGAAAAGCCCCAGTGGCGATCGCGCCCCCCAGCAGAAAGCGATCGATCGCCTGGGGAGGCCGCAGCCAGCGCAACACCGCCATACTAAATAAACAAACCGTCGGCGGGACAGCGCATAAGGTTTGGATCACGTGGGTCAAAAAGCCGGGATAGAGATGAAAGGCCGCCGGTGGTGGTTCCACCAACAGGCTCGGAGCCATGCCCACACTCTTGCCATAGGCAATGAGCCCAAGGACAAGCCCCAGGGCGGCCCCATTCCACGCCACAATGGCCCGTTGATTTCTGCGATGAGTTGATTGCATAGCGGCTGCTTGAATCGGGATGACTTGAATCGGGATGACTTGAATCGGGATGACTTGAATCGGGACAAACGGTTAGGTGTTTGGTTGGGTGGGGTCGGGCGATCGCCACGGGCAGGCCCAAACGGGATTTTGCAGAAGACCCAAGGATTTTTCCCAGACTGAATTGCTGACAGGGCAAGGGTTTTCGAGACGACCAAAAATGTTTTTGCGAAACCTGATCAAACTTGTAATAAACGGCACGGGATTCAGTATAATGGTTGAAGCCAAGGGCGGATGGCGGAATTGGTAGACGCACCGCACTCAAAATGCGGCGGTTTCGGCCTTGCGAGTTCGAGTCTCGCTCTGCCCATAGCCAAGACGATTAGCTAACACCTCATCGTCTTGAATAAATCAACCCAAAACGAAGCAGTGCGATCGCACTGCTTTTTGCTTATGGGGATTTTGCGCTTAGCCTGGATCATTCACCACCACTGGATTGCCCCCACCGCGAAAAATCCAGGCTGTTTTTCTGAGCATTTCTGGTATTGCTGATGAATTAAGGTTTCTGGGAGTTTGCCTCATCCTCATGAATTATGCAGGTTAGGGGCTGGGCACGATGAAGGCTGCCCCCGGCCAGAACAACCCATTAAGCCGGGGGCAGAAAACTCAAGGCCCAAAGGCACGGATGGCCTCCACTAAATGGTCGATTTCGCTCTCAGTGCTGAGGTAGTGTAAGCACGCCCGCACACAGTTGGGGCTGGCGATCGTTCGTAGAAAAATAGAACGCGCTTCCAAATACTGCACTAATTCAGCATGGGCTTGATTCGCCAATTGAAAGGCAACCAATCCCGCTGGGGGCGGAGCGCTAGAGAGGCAATGCACATTGGGCAGAGCATTGAGCCGCTGCCACAGGGCTTCGCTCAGGCTACAAATCCGCTGGAAGCGATCGCGGGGCGGGCCAAATTGATGATGGAGGGCGATCGCGGTGCGCAACCCCGCTAATAACGGAAAGGCCGACGTCGCAATTTCGTAGCGCCGCCCATCGGTTTTCCAGCCTGTGGGTCGGCCTTGGGCATCACTCACAATGCTCCGCCACCCAATAAACGTTGGGCTCAGGCTCTCTCTGGCTTCCGGGCGCACATACAGCCCCCCAACGCCCTCTGGCCCACACCACCACTTGTGCCCCGTAAACGCATAAAAATCGACGGCTACCCGGCTCAAATCCAACGGCAACACCCCCACAGATTGCGCCGCATCCACCAAAACCCGAACGGGCCGCACGTTGGAATAACTATGGCAAGCAGCCACAATTTCAGCGAGGGGCAAAACCTGCCCCGTATTCCAGAGAATGTGACTGAGGACAACCAAGCGGGTGCTGGGCTTGAGATGACTAGCGATCGCGGCGACCGGATCCCCCTGGTTCAACGTCCCTTGCAAAGGACAGATTGTGACCTCCACCCCAAACCGCCGGGCGACTTCTTGGGCCGCTGCCACAATGCCCGGATGTTCACAGTCAGACAGCAAGAGATGATCGCCTAACCGCCAATCAATGCCCCACAGAGCAATATTGCAGCCCACAGTCACATCTTCCGTCAGCGAAATGGTTTCAGCCGCAACCCCCAGTTCTTGGGCGATCGCGCGACGGGTGCGCTCAGTTTCCTGCCCAATCCAGCTATTCACCTTGCCCGAAAATGGCCCCGCCTGCTGCACATATTGATAAGCCTGCGTCATCGCCTCCAAGACTGCCGTCGCCATTGGCCCCTGCCCACCATAGTTAAAATAGGCTTTATCCTGCAAGGCAGGAAACTGTTGGCGAAAAACGTCTAGCTCAACGAGGCGCGCAGATCCAGCGGTCATACAAATTCGTTCAATTCAGTAAACAGATGCCTATTAAACCTAGCAGGATTCGGCAACATTCTTGAATATCCGAGGCGGTTCCAGGAGATGGGCATGGGCATGGGCTTCTGGCAGCCCAACCGAAGCCTTTTGGCCAATTTCACGTTCATGTCTTGTGTTAAATTGGGTTTTATGCAGCCGCTGTCATGCTGGGCCAGTGCCCCGCAACGATGCCCACTCCCTGCGAATTTCTGTCATGTTTATTGACGCTGAGCAGCTTACTCACTACCAACGCTGCCATCGAAGGGCTTACCTCGATGTCTATGGGGATCCCAGCCAGCGGGATGCTCCCAATGAATATCTGATGAAATTAATTCAAGATAGTCAGGCCCATCAGCAGCGCTTCATTGAACAACAGCCTGTTTACCAACCCCGCTATCCTCAGGGAGATTGGCAAGCCGCCGCCGCCGCCACGATCGCCCTAATGCAGCAAGGGGTGGAACAAATTTTTCAAGGCGTTTTGCTGGTGCCCGGCCCCCAGGGGGTCATGCTCAAAAGTAAGCCGGATTTATTAGTGCGGCAATCCGGGCATTCCGATTTTGGGGATTGGCTGTACGTCCCGATGGAAATCAAGCTGGGTAAGCGGCCTAAAGCTGAATATCAAGTGGCAACGGCTTTTCATACCTTTGTCACAGCGCAGGTTCAAGGGGCATGGCCCGAAGAGGCTTGGCTCTTACTCCGGGAAGGCAAAACGTTTGCCGTGGACTTATGGGATCTGTTACCCCGGATGCAAGAGATTTTGGATGGGTGCATCCAAACCTTGGTTGAGCAGTTGGAACCGGATGTATTTATCACCCGGAGTCGGTGTAGTCTGTGTCCTTGGTTGACGCAATGCCACACGTTGGCCAAGGCGGATCAACACCTGTCGCTGTTACCAGGGGTTACGCCCAGTCGGTATGTGCAGTTGCAAACCCTCAATTTAACCACGGTGCGATCGCTGGCAGATTTGAATCCTTTGGCGATCGAAACCCTGCCTGGGTTTGGCAAAGACACAGCCTACAAACTGGTGCGACAAGCCCAATCGACGTTGCATAACCAGGCCATTTTCATCGAAGAAGCGGCGTTCGCGCCCCCCAGCCAACCAACGTTCAAACACCGGGGGGGCCTGTCCTCCCACTATCCCCATACCCTTTTGGCAGAGCTGGATATTCCAACCGCACCGATTGAATTGTATTTTGACATTGAAGCGGAACCGAGCCTGAACCTCGCCTACCTGCATGGGGTGGTGGTGGTGGATCGGGTGGCCAATACCCAACGCTTCTATCCGCTGTTAGCCGAGCATCCCGACGATGAGATTGTGGTATGGCGGCAATTTTTAGACCTGGCAGCCCAATATCCAACTGCGCCCATTTTCCACTTTTGTCCCTATGAAGCGCAAACCGTGGAACGCTTGGCAAAACTCTATGGCTCGTTTTCCCATCGCATTGATCCGTTGCTCAATCGATTTGTGGATTTGCACGATCGCATTACGCGGACGGTCACCCTACCAGTGGAGAGTTATGCCTTGAAACCCATTGCCCGATGGCTTGGGTTTGACTGGCGAGACCCAGCCGCCAACGGTGCTCAATCGATTTGCTGGTACTCTCAATGGCTCACGACCCGCGATCGCACCTACATTGATTCCATCCTGACCTACAACGAAGATGATTGCCGTGCGACCCACCGTGTCAAAGATTGGCTGGTGGGTTTTTTGATGGAAACAGCAGCGATCGGAGCAGTTGAACGGGCCTAGGATGCCTTCTGACAGCGTGGTGGCAACCCAGCCGGAAGGCCGCATTCACAGCCCACAGATTTCCCGTCAACCCAGATTTGGAGAGGATGGTATGCCCTGGAATTGGGTCCTTCGGATAGGTCGGCTAGTCATCTTGGCAGGGCCGTTGCTTTGGTTTGGGGCCGGGGTCAACCGTCGCCCCCCGCAAACCACCGCGCATCACGCCCTATTTCAGGGCGTTCAGTATCACCGGACCTATCGGCCCGCCCCCCGCCCCACCATGCTCCATGTGGTGAAGGTGAATCTGGCAGCTCCTGGGCTTCAGGTGTTGGTCACGCCTGGTCAAGCACGGGCCCTTGAGTGGGAAACCAATGCGCGGACAACCTCGGCCTTTTTACGGGAATTCAAGCTCCAATTGGCTGTGAATGCCAACTTTTTTCATCCATTCGCTGAAAACACACCGTGGGACTACTATCCTCGGGTGGGCGATCGCGTGGGGGTGGTTGGCCAAGCGATTTCTAATGCAGTGGAATACGGCCCACCCCTCCAAAATTGGCCAGTGCTTTGTTTTTTGACCCAAGCGGCCCAAATTTTAGCCACCGAAACCTGCCCCAAAGGAACTCAGCACGCGGTTGCTGGGAACACGGTGATTGTGGCCCAAGGGCAGCCTGCCCCCAATTTGGCTACCCTGCCCCAGGCCCACGCCTATTCCCGCACAGCGATCGCCCTTGACCGTTCAGGGAAAACCTTGTGGATTGTCATCGTGGATGCAAAACAGTGGGGCTACAGCGAAGGGATCACCCTCGCGGAGTTGGCCGAAGTCGCGATCGCCCAGGGGGCTGACACAGCCCTGAATCTGGATGGCGGCGGCTCTGCCACGTTAGTCACAGCAACTTCAGGCGGCCCCAAGGTGTTGAATGCCCCGGCCCACGCCAAAATCCCCATGCAAGAGCGTCCCGTGGCCAACCACATTGGGTTTTATGCTCGTCCGCTCACGCCTTAAGGCTGCCGATCCAAGCCATGAATACCACACCATGTAGAAATGCCAGGGGTGCAAGGCCGCAAGTACAGCGCGATCGCGCGCCCTAAGATTGGCATTTATATACTTGAAACACCCCACGCCTATCCCTCATCCCCTCCCCCCTTCTCCCAGTGCGGAGAAGGGGAACCAATCAAAGCCCCTCTTCCAGTGCGGGAGAGGGATTTATGGTGAGGGCGGATAGTGGTGAGGCAAGTATATAAATCCCCTAAGATTGCTGGTCTAGAGTGTTAATCCGCTGCCACCACCGATTCAGCGGGAAGTAAACAATCGGAGCCCACAGACTGCTCAACACCGCCGAAGCCAGCGCAATCAATTGGTGATACGTCCAAATTTCTACTAACGTTCGACTATTCTCAAAGCTGTATTGCACAGCGGTCACTGTTTCCGCAATGACGGCCATCGCAAAGGTAATCAGCGCGATCGAGATAAAGTCTTCTTGCAGGTAACGCTGTTTGCGAATGCGCGCGGTTAAAAACCCAACAGTCATGAGACTGAAGACATGGGTCGGCGTATCTGCGGTCATCCCGTCCTGAATCAAGCCCAATACTAAGCCCGCGATCGCCCCCTGAAACATCGATCGCTTGACACTCCACGCCACCACCCAGATCAGCACCCAATTGGGGCCAATGCCCGCCAGTTCCATCCCCGGTAGCCGCGTCGGTGAAACCAGCAAACATATCAAAACCGAGAACGCCGTCACGGCACAGTTGGCGACAACCCGCGTTCCAGGCCGTTCCAGCCAGGTAGCAACCAGCGATTGGTTTCTTAGCATCATTGATCTGGGGTTTGGTTAGGTTCTGCTTCCGCCCCCAAAGGCTTGGTGTGAGGATAGATCATCCCCCACTCCAAAAAGCTAACTGGAGCCGTTAACTCAATCGTGGCCTCTGGCGCAGGGCTTTTGTTCATATTGACTGATTCCACCCGGCCAACAGGCAACCCCGCCGGATATAAATGGCTAAGGGAGGAAGTTGTAATCACATCGCCCTGCCGCACATCAGGCACTTTATCGAAGAATTCCATGACGGCCCGGTTCGCGGCTTGGCCTCGAATGTAACCCATAAACCGACTGCGACTGACCGTGACGCCAACCCGACTTGAGGGATCGCTTAGTAACAACACTCGACTGGTATGGGGAGTCACATTCACAATCCGACCAACTAAGCCCCCTGAAGCCATCACGTAATCCCCCGTTTTGACACCAGCACTGCTGCCTTTGCCCAGCAAAATATGCTGCCACCAGTGATCAGCACTACGACCCACCAAGGGCGCGATCGCCACCTGTTTCTTCTCGTTTTTAACCGTCCCCAACAGTTCCCGCAACTGCTGGTTTTGGCTTTCCATTTCGGTCAACCGCTGTTGCAATTCCTCAATTTGGGCATTTTGCAGCACGGCTTCCTTCTGGTTGGGCTGAAAGGGCAACCCCAGCACCCGATAGAGTTCGTATAAAATTGCACCATCAGTCTGCCGCAAAAACAGGGCCGCCCCTAGAGATAGCCCTAACAAAATGGCTTGAAGGCGGTGACGATCCCACCAACGACGCAGGGTAAACATAAGTGAGGAGGGAAGTGTATTAACAGTTCAGAGCAATGTCAACCAGCGAGCAGATTACCTGCAAAGCGCCAGTTACGACTGAAAACCCCTGTACCCAGGGAGCAGAAATGCCTAAAAACTACGAGAACGACCACTAAAGACCCGTTCTAGTTGTTTAAAGTTTTCCAAGACACGCCCTGTCCCTAACACCACACAACTCAGCGGATCGGCTGCAACGTGAACAACAATCCCAGTTTCATGGCTAATTAAGGTATCTAGCCCTTTCAGCAGCGCGCCACCACCGGCCAGCATGATGCCGCGATCGATAATGTCAGCCGCAAGCTCAGGCGGAGTCCGTTCAAGGGTGCGCTTCACCGCATCAACAATCACCGCCAGCGGTTCTGCCATACTGTCACGGATTTCAGCGCTTTTAACCTTGACTGTTCGGGGTAAACCAGACAGCAAATGCAGGCCCCGCACTTCCATTTCAGCATCGTCATCGATGGGATAGGCAGAACCAATCATAATTTTAATTTCTTCCGCCGTCCGTTCCCCAATGACCAGGTTATGGACTTTCTTCATGTACTGGGAAATGGAATCACTGAGTTCATCCCCAGCAACCCGCACCGACTCGCTCAAAACAGTCCCTTGCAAACTTAAGACCGCGACTTCTGTGGTGCCACCACCAATGTCAATGATCATGTTGCCAGTCGGCTCGGCAACGGGCAGCCCCGCCCCGATCGCCGCCGCAACGGGTTCGTCAATCAAATAAACATCTCGAGCCCCAGCCTGAGACGCGGCATCCATCACAGCGCGCCGCTCAACCCCCGTCACGCCGCTAGGAATACCGATCACAATCCGAGGGGCCACCAATGCTTTACCTTCATTCACCCGAGCAATGAAGTGTTTCAGCATTAACTCCGCCGTATCAAAGTCAGCAATAACCCCATCGCGCAGAGGCCGTAGCGCAACCACATTGCCAGGGGTCCGCCCTAACATCCGTTTGGCATCTTCCCCGACGGCTAAGGGCACCTTTTCGTCTTGGTCGATCGCAACCACCGAAGGTTCCTGTAGCACAATTCCTTTGCCTGACACATAAACCAGAGTGTTTGCTGTGCCGAGGTCGATACCCATATCCCTAGACAGGGAAAAACGACTGAAAAGACCCACTAGCCTCTATGCCTCAAAACGACAACCGTTGCGTAACAATTCGAAATCAAAGATGGATTTTATTACGTTTTTGATCGTGAGTCCAGTGAGATACCCCCACGTTCACAGCCCCTTGTCAACTGTAATTTTTAGTCCTCAAAGGTAATCCTGTGTCCGCGTTAATGAACTCAAATGCACTCCAAGCAAGCATTTGACAACCTAGTGGCCAGTTAGCCGACTGTCACCTCACTTAAGACCTTCAATGTACATCAAAATATACACACTTAATTAATAATTCAACAAATAGGAGCGCCGAACGTGATTGATAAATGTTATCGGTTTTTGGGGTGCGCGGAGGAGCGCAATCTGGCTGGATTACGAGCGCGATTCAGGAACCGATGCAGAACCGGGAATAGCAGCGATCGCCCTAGAGCCAGCACCAATCAAAAGTAGGTCGAATGTATTACAATGAAAGAGGAATTTCAGGCGATCGCTAATCAATTTGACGATCCTTATCCTATAGGTGTTCCAGTCTTTGTGGTCGGACTCCTGGGCGTTTAGTTTCAGTGCAGGGCTGGACTACCGAATTTGCGATCGCCCCAGATAAGACGTTGCTTTAGGGCTGTCCGCACCTTGCAACTCAGACTGAAATCCTTAGAATGGACTCACGCAATTTTCCTGCGGTTGTCATCTCTAGTGGCACCCCAATAACCTTAACAAATACAATCAAAAATCGGATTGGAAACGTGATGACCTTAAACACTGTCACCTTGGTAGGACGGGTTGGTGGTGAACCCGATGTTAAGTATTTCGAGTCTGGGAGTGTGGTGTGTAATCTCACTCTGGCCGTGCGCCGCCAATCGCGCAACAACGACCAACCGGACTGGTTTAATTTAGAAATGTGGGGCCAAACCGCAGAAGTCGCTGCCAATTATGTCCGGAAAGGGAGTTTGATTGGGGTCACGGGGTCGCTCAAGTTTGATACCTGGAAAGACCGCAGCACTGGGGCCGAACGCTCGAAACCTGTGATCCGAGTTGAGCGGATGGAATTATTAGGCTCAAAGCGGGACAACGAAGCTCCGAGCGGGGGCTATGCCGATGAATTTTAGGTAAGTGGCCCTGGCAGCAACCTGGCAGGCTTGGGGGCTGGCAGTAATCCTGACTGAAGTTGAGTTAAGCGGGGCGATCGCCAACTCTGCCCCCTAACGCCGAGGCACCTGTGGCAGCCAGGGATAAGTAGAGGAGACTACCACTTTCGCTCAATACCGAATTTGCAGGGTCACCGACGCATTCACTTCTTGATCGCCACCAATCACCGGGGAGGGCATGGCCGCTGCGTCCTGGGTGAATTTAGCCGCCTCCACGGGGCGGGGCGGGGGAGCAAATGCGCCGTTGACTTGGATACCCACAATTTCTTGCCGACTCAACCCTAGAGAATCGAGGACAGCATCGGCTTGGGCCTGGGCATCCTGGGTCGCTTCCCGGAGAGCCGTTTTTTGGGCTGTGGCGATCACGGCATCGGCGGCGACAAAACTAACGCCATCAATCCGGCTTGCCCCAGCTTTCACCGCATCATCTAAAATTGTCCCCGCTTGTTGGGTAGGCACTCGGAAACTGACTAAATTCCGCGCAACATAGCCAATCAGGGTGCGGTTGCCTTCGTTATAGCGATAGTTTGGTTCCAGGCTGATCCCCGTTGTTTCTAGCTTTTCGACTTGCCGCGATCGCAACAATTCCACCACGGAATTTGAACGACGGGCGACTTCTGCTTGCACCCCTTTGGCGGTTTCGCCCTCGGCTTCCACCCCCAACCGCACCTGGGTAATGGTTGTCGCCACCATTTCTTTACCTTGGCCAGTCACGGTCAGCGTCCGCAGCAGTTTTTCCTGACTTAAACTGGGGCGAGGCACCGCCAGACTGATGAGACTCAAACCTAGCGCCAGGGCAGTTCCGACTTTCCAGGCAGCGGCAGAAATTGGCATAGTAGTAGTCATCGGTGTGATGCTCCTCACGAGAGTGTGCTGTATTCAATCTGGCACTGATTTTGGGGCAGTTAGAGCCGGTTACGGTTTTGGAAACTTTCAGCGGGGGAAGCGAAGGGGCGATCGCCGCCAGGACGCGATCGCAAACCACAAACAGGAGGGCAAGCCATGCACAAACATGTAAATCACCTGGTGTTGGGATTAGTTTGGAGCGGCTGGATGGGAACCATGCTGCCCTTGCATGGGCGACTGGATCAGCCAAGGGCGGCTGTGGCCCAAGCGCCAAACCTGCCACCACCCAAAGCTGACCTGCCCCCTATCTATTTCCGCACCAAAAGTTATCGAGTCCGGTTGGAATGGCGACGGGGCTACCCCTATTTGTCGATTAATCACAATGGGTGGATGGTGATGACCGATGCACCCGCCAAGATTTTGAGCAGCCGGGGGCCAGGGGATCAGTGGACTCGGTATCGTGCCCGGTCGGGAGATTACACGGCGATTGTGCAGATGGGGCCAGACGGAACAGCGGCGATCGCGGTCTCCCTGGCGGGCAAGCCGATTATTCAAGAGGTGGCTACCTTTTCGACAGCAACCCCCAAACCCTCGCCCCAACCCCAACCGACTGCGACCAATGCCAAGGAGGAGGTGTATGTCTTTAGCGTGCAAACCCCAGAATATGCGGTGCGAGTTTATCGGCACCAGGGCAGTTTGTGGCTAAACCTGTATGACAAACAGACCCAAAAAATCCTGGTGCGGCGCGGCCCCGCCACCGAACGGCGGACGACGGACAGCACGATTTATCAGTATGATGGCGAAGCATCGATTCAGGCGCGGGAAGATGTCAAAGGGGCGCGATCGCTCTTGATCCTGCGGGACAACGCCATCCAATATCGTGGTGAAGGGTTTTAGCCTGTGCCGTCCTGATCGCTGATTACCCTAGAGGAGTCTCTCACTGTGCTTGTTTTGCCATACTGCCAGAATGCCCCCAGTTCTGCCCTGGCCCCAGGCTGATCCGCTCAGACTGGCTTCAATTCGTTATCTTTTCGTTCAGCAGCAGTAATTTCCTCAGCAGCATTCATTAGCAACTATGGCAGCAATTCTGGTCGAACATTTGAGTAAGGTGTATCCGGTGGCGGTGAAAGAACCGGGCCTCAAAGGCACTGCCCAACATTTTTTCCGGCGTACCTATCGCCATGTCAAAGCCGTGCAGGATATCTCGTTTGCCATTGAACCGGGCGAAGTGGTGGGCTTTCTGGGCGCGAATGGCGCTGGTAAAACCACGACCCTCAAGATGTTGACGGGGTTGATCCATCCCTCGGAGGGCAGTATCCGAGTGGCGGGGTATGTCCCCTTTCAGCGCAAAGCCGGATTTTTGAAGGAAATTACGCTGGTAATGGGGCAAAAGCAGCAATTGATTTGGGATCTGCCAGCCGTGGATTCCCTGCGGATTAATGCGGCGGTCTACGGGATTAGCGATCGCGATCTGGAGACGCGCGTGGGCCAACTGGCAGAAATGCTCTCCCTGGGAGGGAAACTAACCCAACCCGTCCGCAAATTATCTCTAGGCGAACGGATGAAAGCGGAACTGTTGGCCGCCCTGATTCACCAACCCCAAGTGCTGTTTCTCGATGAGCCAACTCTGGGGCTAGATGTCAATGCGCAAGTCAGTGTGCGCGACTTTTTGCGGGAATACAACCAGCTTTATGGGGCGACCGTCTTGTTAACGAGTCATTACATGGCGGATATCACAGCCCTGTGTCCACGGGTTCTGGTGATTCACCAGGGAGAATTAATTTACGACGGGAGCTTAGAAGGGCTGGTCGATCGCTTTGCCCCCTGCCGAGAAGTCGAAGTGGAACTGGCCCAGAGCTATACGCCGGAACACCTGGCCACCTATGCCGATCTGGAATCGATCCAGGGGCAATTGGTGAAGTTTCTCGTTCCCCAGGAAAGCTTGACCCGGACGGTGGCCCGGATCTTGTCGGAATTAGCGGTGATTGATCTGGCCGTGACAGAACCGCCCATTGAAGAAGTGATTGGCCGTGTGTTGCGATCGGGAGCGGTGGTATGAAAGGGATTCAACGACTGGTTCGGATTGCGACGACCCTCTTATCGGTGTACTACGCCTACATGGTGGAATACCGGGCTGAGTTGGTGTTATGGGTGTTGTCTGGGTCTTTGCCAATTATTTTGATGGGCGTTTGGATCCAAGCCTCCCAGACGGGGCAATTTGCGTTGACCGGGATTGAGTTTGCGCGGTATTTCCTCGCGATTTTCTTTGTGCGCCAACTCACGGTGGTTTGGGTGATTTGGGAATTTGAACGGGAAATTGTGGAGGGGCGGTTATCGTTTCGGTTGCTGCAACCGCTGAATCCGTTTTGGCATCACTTTACCTCCCATTTAGCCGAACGGTTGGCCCGGCTGCCCTTTGCGGTTGTTCTGATTGGGTTATTTTTTTGGTTGTATCCCCAGGCGATTTGGGTGCCGACGCTGGGGCAAGTCGCGCTGGCCTTGGTGGTGACTGGTTTTGCGTTTACCCTGCGTTTTTTGATTCAGTACACCCTGGCGATGTTGGCCTTTTGGACAGAGCGGGCCAGTGCGTTGGAGCAGTTTAGTTTTTTGTTTTACCTATTTCTGTCGGGGATGATTGCGCCGTTAGAGATGTTTCCGCCCCTGGTGCGGACGATCGCCGAATGGACGCCTTACCCCTATTTGATGTATTTTCCGGCCAGTATTTTGGTGGGGTTGCCCGTGGATATAGGGCGGGGCTTGTTGGTTATGACGGGCTGGAGTCTGTTTTTCCTCCTGGTGTGTCGGTGGCTCTGGCGGAAGGGGCTACGGCAGTATTCAGGCATGGGGGCCTAAACGACTGACCTTAGGGCAATTCCAGCGATCGCACCTGGGCCAAATCTGCCGGGGTGTTGCAGTTAAACAACATGGCTTGTTCCTGCTCTCGTTCGACGGGATGGGCAGAAAACGCGATCGCCTGTACGGGTTGGGTTTCTAGCCAGCGTTGTAACGATCGCCCGCCCCCGTGGATGAACTCCTCCAGCGTCGGGAGGCACTCGCGCCGATAAAACCCGCATAATGGTTCCCAGCCCTTAGCTGTGCGTGGGAGCAGGGCGATCGGGGTTGGGGCAAGGGCCAACTGTGTCTGCCACCGTCGGAGGCAATCCACCCGGAGATAGGGCAAATCGCAGGCCAACACCAGCACCCACTCCGTCAGCACAACCCGCAACCCTTGCGCTAACCCAACGGCTGGCCCCTGAAACAGCCCAGCAGCACCCAGCGGTTGCTCACGGTGCAGGTCGCAGGCTGGGGGGACGATCGTCCGATAGCGATCGGGAAAGGGCGTGACGACCACCACCGGAGCCGCACACTGAGCCGCAATGTCACAGGTTTGCCGCAACAAGGGAATGCCGTGGATGGGGAGCAAGGCTTTATCCCGCCCCATGCGAGAGCTTTGGCCCCCCGCTAAAATCAGCGCCGCGATCGCCATCTTGGCTAGTTTGCGGTTTGGGTCGCTGGGGTCGGTGGTCGGTCGCCGCTGGGCCGTGGGGTGGGGTCGGGCAGGGTTTGGGCTGGAATGTCAGGATGGAACACTACACTGTTTTGGATCGAATCTCGCAGGAGTTTGGGCGGATCGTTGTCGGGCTTCCGTTGCAAAATCCGCCGGACGCGCCACAGGCCAAAACCAAGCACCCAACTGGCATCGGCGATCGCGGCATAGAACCAACCGTGATTTTTGAGGAAATACCGACGACGGGAATCATGCCAATATTGCGGGAGCCGTTTGGGCCGTTGATTGATGGCCGTGACCCCCGTACTTTGGCCGAGGATATGCATCACGCGGCTTTGGGGCACGTACCAGATCTCCCAGCCTTGCCGCTTGGTCTGCAAACAAAAGTCGGTTTCTTCGTAGTAGAGAAAATAGCCTTCGTCCATGAGGCCGACCGAATCGAATACTTCACGCCGGATGATCAGACTTGCACCGGGGAGCCAATCAATCGGTTGTTCCTTGGTTTGATCCATGATTTGGACGACGCGCCAGGGGGCCAGCAGTTTAGAGACGATCCCCAAGCGGAAGCCGCGCTCAAACTCGCCCAGAATATTGGGAAACTTGAAGGCATAGGGCCAGAGGCCACCATCTTCTTTTTCAAAGCTGCTGCCTGCAATCCCCACTTTGGAGTGTTTGTCCATGAAATCGATCAGGGCTTGCAAGGCACCGGGGCGTACCTGGGCATCGGGGTTGAGCAAGAGGTAGTAATCCGGTGGGTTGGGCGATCGCAACGCCGGTCGAATGGCGTAGTTGTTCCCATAAGAAAAACCCCCATTCACGCTTGAGGGCATCAAGGTGGCCCAGTCGCCCCAGCCCTCTGCCGCGATCGCCGCCCCAATTTTTTCGACGGAGCCATCACCAGAGTCATTGTCAACAATCGCCACTTTGGTCGGTGGCAAGTGGGGAATTTCGCGGGCCAGCGATCGCAGATTTTCAATCACCAAATGCGCCGTGCGATAGTTCACCGTCACAATCAACAGACGGGTTTCCGGAGGCAGAGAGAGTTCAACAGACATGATGTTTGGCAAACTTGGATAGGTTAACGGCAAAACAGCAAAAACAGTGGCACACCCGCTCCAGAAGGAGAAACAGCGATCCGTAGGCAGCCAGAGACACCCCAAAGATGGCCCCGGCCTAGGCGCGATCGCGCCCTACAGCGAATGGCCTAAGACGATGACACAACAGGATTTGGCTCCGTCACCAGGCTTTGATTAGTCGCCAAATCTGTCGCTGGAGACGGCGGCATTTTGATAATCTTGGCGGGAATTCCGGCAGCGGTGGCCCCAGCAGGAATATCGTGGAGGACAACCGCATTAGCCCCAATGTTGGCCCCATCCCCAATCGTCACATTCCCAAAAATTTTCGCGCCTGCCCCCACATTGACTCGCTTGCCCAGTTTGGGTGCATCAAAGGGGCGATCGAGATAACGATTGCCCAAGGTCACACCCTGCCGCAGGATGGAATCGTCGCCAATTTCGCAGTGGCCGTGAATGACGATCGCACTTTGATGTTCGATGATGACTCGTCGCCCTAACTTGACGGTGTAGGGTAACTCAATGCCATAAGTATTCCGGGCTTTCCGAAATAACATCCGATAAAACACGCTGAACGGTGCCCGCAAAATTGCAGGTTTGAGCTGCATTCGCCAAACCCCAAACCGTTGGATGGCAACGGCCCGAAATCCTGGTTTTGTCCAATCTTTGCCGTGGGCGACCCAATCTTCAACAATTTGCGGCCACAAGCCCAACTGTTCGGTGTCTGGAGCAGATGAGTGGTGCGTAGACTGGAATTCGTTTTTCATAGAAAAGTACCGACTATGCCATGCGAAAACCCTGACGGAGATTTGGAAGCAGATGCAAATGTCTAACCATACTCAGAGTGCCCCGACTCTAAGTCGATAAAACATTAAGATTCTCAACTTCCCCAGGATTTACCCGCAGTTTTACGGATTCTTCAAGCGGTACGGCAGGATTTAAGTGCTTTGTAAAGTTAATTTGAGTTAGTTTGGGCCTTGGTGTGGCAAAGTTTTAATTCATTTTTGGGAATAGCCCTGCAATCTAGGGTTTCTACTCATAACCGTTGGCGCAGGGATTGCCCCTGCACAGATCACCGATGCAACGTGGCCCCTCAAGCCAGGGCGATCGCGGCTTTCCCCGTCGGTTTACCAACCACCTGGGCCAATCGCTGCCGCACCGTAAAACTGGCGACCCCAGTAATCGGCAACCCAAAATTCCGTTGAAAGGTTTTGACGGCTTGCACCATGCGAGGGCCATAAAAATCGGTAATCGGCAATTTGGCTGAAATCGCCAGATTCAGATCATGTTGCAGCGATCGCACCAAAGTCTGGGCCAGTTTTTCCGTTGCCAAGTCAAGCTTCCCTGTGGTCGGCAAACCATGTTGCGCCTGTAATTCTTGAATTGCCGCCTGGGTATAAGCATCCAGAGCATTGCCATTGTTGCCATTCAAGCCATCTGGCCCCAAGTTGTAGCCCAACCCGTCTAGCACTTCTTTAAACTGGCTCAAAGTGTATGGCATCGTCCTGCTCCTAACCAAATCCGACAACAGAGAATATCCAATCCGCCATCCCGACACAAGCCGGATGGACTGCATCAATCGGCGTTGTATCTAACGTAAGCTGGCTGGCACTAAATCACCTCGTCCAGCTATCTCACCCATTTGTATGAGCGACCCTCATCCTCACTGATCGGGCCACGTCAGCAGTGAAGCAAAACAGACCCAAAAAAAGGGGCGATCGCCCCTGGAGTATCAACATAGATTGTGGTGACTGTGGATTGTAGTGGCTGAAAATCGGGATCGCGACAGATCGAGATCGCTATAGATCGGGATTGCTAGCCTTGGCCTAACGTAACGACTCCAAAATGGCACAACCGATGATGATACACAGCGTCAGCACTACCATCGGCGCTAACAACAGCGACATCAAACTGGTCAACGTTGCCACCACTTCCGGAGCCCGTAAACTCGCTGAAACAACACAAGCGATCGAAAAGCCAACGAGAAAAAGAAAGAGCCACTTCAACGCCCGAAAGCCCAGGCGGATATAGTTGCTGTGATCGCTGTTGGAGAGGGGGACAGGTTGAAAAGAGCGCGATCGCGACGCTTGTTTTTGGGCATTCAACTGGGCTTGCAACTGCAGCAATTGGGCTTGGATTTGTTGGTTTTGGGCTTGCATTTGCTGGTTCACCGATTGCACCACTTGCAATTGCTCCAAAAGCTGGGTGAGGGCTTCTTGATCGGCTGACGAAGCCGGGACTGCGGCCCCAGTGTTGAGATGAGCGTTGACCGTGATAGGACTTTGCATTGGCATTGGTTCAACCTCGTGAAGATATGAGGAAAAAGCATCCAGGGCGACCCGCAGGGCCGTGTTGATGAGTCATTGGGGCAGCAGGGCAGTTGCCACAAGTGCACGCCGAGAGAACAGCCAGGTGTTGGTTGCGGTTCCCAGAATGAGGGTGAATGACAAGGGTTGACAAAGTTGCAAAGGTTGACTGAAAAAATGAGTCCGTTGGGAAGGTTTGATGCTCCTATAGATGTATTCGTCCTAGCGATGAATAGTTATGCAGCTCACTCATCTTGTTGGTTAATACAAATGGGTGAGGCGAATTTCCAACAGACCGGAAGAAATTGGCAAATTTTTGGATTGGTGTCAGTGGTCGCGGTGGCATTTGGCGTTGATGTCGATCACGCGATGGGTTTTGGCCCGATCGCCAGTGACCAGAACCGCCAGCGCAAAGGTTAGCCCTCACCAGAAGTTTGGCATCACCTGGCTAGGGGCGATCGCGCAACCGTTGTCCCTACATCGACGGCATGAAAGACGAAGGAGCCGTTTGCCACAACTCGTCTAAGCGCACCGCTGGCATCGTCAGATAGAGCACATCTCCGGCACTCAGGCTCGTGGCCAGCAAATCCCAACCATGAATTGTTTGCGATCGCGTTTCCAAATACAACGGCACAAAATCCGAGTCCATTGCTGCCGCCTGCACCCGCTGCCCACAAAACGGGTGGCTGGGAGTAATCAGCGTCGCCAGGGCCACCCATAAACTATCGGCGGTCATGCCATTCCCTAACACTCGCCCCCCCAGGGCCGCCGCCGCAAACGCCGGGGCCACCAATTCCGCCGGACTGAGCACTGCATCAAAATCAAACACGAGTTGGGCCATCCACGCAAATTCCGGATCTTGGTAGCGGACAATCACTGGCACTTTGGGGTTCAGGCTCCGGGCGTTTAACCCCGCTTCCAAATTCACGGTGTCGTTGCTGGTGACGGCTAGGAGTGCTTGCGCCCGTTCAAAGTTGGCGGCTTTGAGGGTGGTTGGCAGGGTGATATCACCTTGAATGACAGGAATCTTTTGCGCTCTGACAGTGCTGAGAAAGCGACAGTTGGGGTCTTTTTCAATCACAACGACCTCGTGACCACAACTGCGGAGATGGCTGACGATTTGCACCCCCACCCCGCCTAAACCACAGACGATAAAGTGCGATCGATGGGGCACACGAGCGGCCTCCCAAAAGTGATCAAACCGGGTGCCGAGAATAAAGTCATTCAGCAAGGCATAGGACAAGCCGACGATCGCCGCACCAATCAACATGGTGAAAATGGTAAATAGTTTCAACCCATCCGAAGCGTGGCTTACGGGAATCAAGCTATCGCCAGCACCAGTGATCATACTGACGGAGAAATACAGCGCATCCACCAGGGATTGATTCCGGGTATTAGCAACATAAAACAGGGCGGAAAAAAGCACGATCAACAGCAACAGAAGGGCACTGCCAAGGAGGGCTTTGCTATGCTCCCGCAGATACCGCAACCCAGAGGCCGCCTTGGCAAGTTGCTGGGCGGGGGAATAGGTGGACACTGGGCGGACATGGGGTTTGGTGCCCACAATAAGACGATCGCCCACATTCAGCGTGTGCCCTTTAACCACAGCCGAAACGAGATCTAACCGTCCGTAAATCGGCAGATAGTAAATCAACATGCGATCGCGATCGTCCCAGAGTTCGCTGAGTTTGCGCCCGCGCCAGGGATGGCTATCGTCAATATGCACCTGGTGGATTGGCCAAGTTTGGTTAAACAACGTGAGTTGCCCGATCGCCGCACTGCCCAAGGCCGAAAAGGCAAAAATAGGAGCCACCAACGCCGCCACGCTCATCGTAATGTGGTCGGGCAAGGTTTGATCGAGGCGATCGCCCAACCGCGTATTGAACAACCGATTAATAATCCGAATCCGAGGATTGAGCACCCGCGCCTGCATCAACACCCCAAGATTGACCCCATCTTCGTCATCGGCCAGCACCAGGGTTTGCGCGTCTTGAATGCCCGCTTCCAGCAACGTATTCGCCGCTTGGAGATCCCCCACAATGACATCTTCGCCTTCTCCGGGCACCGCTGTGGGATGCACCCCCACAACCCAAGCCCCCTGCCGCTTGAGCAAACGAAAAATCTTATAGCCCGTTGCGTTTAAGCCACAAACAATAATTTTAGATTTCATGTCAGCAGGGTGCATTGACCGACCAGCCAGCGTTATCCAAATGGTTTTTCTCTGTCCCCGGCAAGACGGCTAGGAAACCACCCCTGGCTGCCGCAGGCCCATCTGTGCTCGTGCTGCTCTTGCCCTTGGTGTTCCAGCCGTCCGGGTTTGAGATTCACTATTGTCAACTGAGACGGGGCCGCAGCGTTGTAGCCCTCGGCACCCTTCGCGATCGCGGGGGCAATATGTTACAAAGCTTTAAGAGGAACCGTGGAGGCCCCATCCCATGACGACTGCGCCCTATGCCGTGATTTACGATGGCAACTGCAACTTATGCGTGACACTGGTGCAACTCTTGGAGCGCCTTGATCGTGGCACGTTGTTTCGGTACATTCCCATGCAAGCGACCCAAACCCTGGCAGCATTAGGGGTCACGCCCCAAGAGTGCGAACTGGGGATGATTTTGTTGGACAATGGCAACCCCCACCGCCGCTGGCAAGGCAGTGCTGCCGCTGAGGAAATTGGGCGGTTATTGCCCTTGGGGAATGGGTTTGTGGCGCTGTATCGGGCGTTGCCGGGGGTGAAGTGGAGTGGCGATCGCCTCTATGCCCAGGTGCGCGACCATCGTTACACTCTGTTTGGTCGTCGCGATCGCACCTATCAATCGACGTATCCAGTCTGCGAAACCGAACAGTGCCGCTTCTAACCCCTGGCGGGAAAAGTCGCAGGAAGAGTGCCTGGCCCTTTCCAGGCGATCGCCGCAGCAATCTTACTGGGCCGCAAGCATGGGGCCGCAATGGGGGCAAGCCAGGCCCGTCCGCCAGCAACGCAACAAAGTGAATGCCCCTGCGTCTAGAAACTCCAGGGCGCGATCGTGGTGGCGAACAAACTCAGACCTGGCCAGTTTAATCAGACTGGCGCAGGCTGGAGGCAGCAGGCTCCAGGGAAACGCGCCCCTGTTGGATCCCCTAAAGACACCGGGGGGATATGACGGTTTCAGCAAACAGGGATTAAGATTGTGATTTGTACCACGATCGCGCCCAGCGCACTTAGCCATTACCATGCGCGATCGCAAGTTCAGGGATCTAGGATGGATGCAAGCGCTGCGGGCAATGACCCAAATGCGATCGCCCGTTCAGCCAGCGATCCAGCCTGTTCCGGCCACCCTTGGCCCTGTTCATCATCTGTTGGGATTTGACAACCCATTTTTGACTGCACCGTTTCGACTGCAATTTAATCAGGCTCAACTTAAATTTTCTGCTATGCCGCACCTTAACCAAGATCCAGACGACCAAGATCAGCGTTTGTCACCCACGCATAACACCGACTCCGACTCTGGATCCCGTCCTGAGGCTCCCGCTTCCCCACCCGCCACTGAGGCAAGCACCTCGGCCCCCCTCGCCGCTGGAGCACAACCCGGAAAACCAGGTGGGCCAACGCAAACACCCCCACCACGGGAAAATGTCGGCCTAGAAATTCTGAAAACATTGGGGTTGAGCGTCATCTTAGCGTTTGGCATTCGGACGTTTGTCGCAGAAGCGCGGTATATCCCCACAAAATCGATGGTGCCAACCTTGCAAGTGAACGATCGCCTGATTGTGGACAAGGTGAGCTATCACTTCAAAAATCCCCAGCGGGGCGATATTGTGGTGTTCACGCCCCCCGACGAGGCTCCTGTGGTGTGCGGTGGGCAGCAGGCCCCTTCCAGCACCAAAGATGCCTATATCAAGCGGGTCGTAGCCTTACCGGGCGAAACCTTTGAAGTGCGGCAGGGGCGGGTTTATATCAATGGCCAAGCCTTGGACGAAGAGTATTTAGACGGCCCTTCAAATGACCAGTATGGCCCTCGGGTTGTCCCCGAAAATTCCTATGTGGTGTTGGGGGATAATCGCAACAACAGCTGTGATAGTCGATATTGGGGCTTTGTGCCGAAGCAAAATATTATTGGGCGGGCAGTGGTGCGTTTTTGGCCGGTGAATCGGCTGGGCGAAATTACCCCCGAACCCCATTACGCAAATTCGCTGAAGTAGGGGCGATCGCGGCTTAGCGGGATTCAAGCTTCAGGACAAAACCACTGGCAGCGGCAGTAAACAGGGGATAGGCCGAAATTGGCTCATCCCCCACTTTCCAGGGTGGCGCTGGACTAGCTTTGGCCCGACCCCAAAATCACCAAACTCAAGAGTGTGCCGCTATTCCACAACCCATGCAGCAACATGGAAGCCAGCAGATTTTGCGATCGCACATAGACAAACCCCAACACCATGCCTAAGACCGTCAGCGGCAGCACTTCTGACAAGCTCAAGTGGGCCACGGCAAAAATTAGGCTGCTCAAGGCGATCGCACCCCAGGTCGGCAAATAACGGGTTAAGGACGAGAGCAAAAAGCCCCGAAACAGAATTTCTTCAAAAATGGGGGCGGCGATTGTGGCGGTCACAAAAAAGAGCAGCAACGCCAGACTGTTCCGTTCCTCCAGGGCGATCGGCAAAATTGGATTGCTACCACCTTGGCCCTGCCAAATTTTTTGATTTAACACTGAAATCGCAATGACTAGGGGCAAAGCCGCAAAATAACCCCCAAAGCCCCATAACAACCAGCGGCCCCGCAAATCAAACCGAAACCAAGCCTCATTCAACGGCAAATAGGGCTGAATTGACCGATACAAAACCCCTAACCCCCCAGCCGCCAGCAAAAGATAGTTGAGCAAAATAAACGCGGCGCGGCCCTCGCTGTTGGCATTGGCAAAGCCCAAAACCCCGGCCTGTTTCAAGCCGCCCACCACCACCGGCAAAATGAGCTGACCAACCAGAAAAAAGCCAAAAATCAGCACTTGCCAGATCACCTCGCTATCCCACGGGGTTTCCCATTTGGGCATGGTTTCTACGGCCAGCAGAGCCTGTTTGCGCTGCACAAACCACTGGGCAATGACAAAAAGCAACAACCCCACGCCGATCAAACACCCCACCACGGGAACGCCAGTGACGATCGCCAAACTTTCAAAGGCTTTTTTAGCCGCTTGTTGCTGAGCAGCTTGCAGGTCTTGGAGCGCGTCTTGCCGCTGTTGGAGTTGGTAAAGCTGAGTCAGGGCGCGATCGCGAAACCACCCGTCCAGAGCTTGGCGCACCGTCCGTTCAGCCTCAGGCAACAGTTGGGCAGGCTGACTCCACAAACCCACCAATACCGCCAAAACCTCTTGCTGGCGTTGCACCGGTTGGCGCGGCTGGGGGGATGGCTGACTCTGGGCCGTCGGTGGGCGATCGCGCTGGGCAAGCTGCTGTTGGGCCGCAGCCCAGGTGTTCAGAGCCGCTGGCACCTCCCCTTGAGCCGTTTGCAAAAGACCAATCTTAATGGCCAGGTCATCTTGCACTTGGGTGAGTTTAAGCTGCGTTTCGGCGAGGCGGCGAGTTTCCTCCGGGGCAACTTCGCCATCTTTGGTCGTCAAAGGCGCTTGGGATTGGGCCAAATTTTGGCGGGTTTCTTGCTGGGCTTCTTCATATTGTTCCAACGCATTTTTAACCGGGTTTGCCCCCACCAGCGCCCGCCGCGAAGCCATGACATTACTATCATCCAAGCTTAATTCGGAGGCTTGCAGCAGCAGATTGGTTTGATAAAGCTCAATCCGGCTTTGCACCTGGGGCTGATTCCAGCTACTGAGCAGATCCAGCCCAATAAGCCATACCGCCAGCACCGTGAGACTGATAAGAACCAACCGTTTGATCGTCATGAACTGCTCAACTGTCGTATTAAACCCAGTTCTAGCGTACAGGGAAGCGGGAGTGACAGGCCATCCTACACGCGGCGCAAAAATTGCCCCCTTTAGGCAGAAAGTTTGTGCAAAGCCGGATCAGCATCCACGTTAGAATGCTTCTGGCCCGATCGCCCTCCGGGATGCCCAATTCTGGGTTGATCGCTTGAGTTCATCAGTTGAGTGGCTTTTTCCCATTCCGAACGAGCGGCAATTGCTAGTCCGATCTCACCCTTTTTTCTCAATTTTCCTTAATTATGGTTACTCGTGTTATCCTCGTCCGCCACGGTGAAAGCAGCTTCAATGTTGAACGACGGGTTCAAGGCTATCTAGACGTTTCGACGCTGACAGAAACCGGCAAAACCACCGCCCAACAAGTGGGCAGCGCCCTGGCCGATATTCCCTTTGATGCGGTCTACAGCAGCCCCCTAGGACGGGCCAAAGATACCGCTGAGATTATCTTGAGCCACCTGAAACACGCCCCCAAGCAACCGTTCCAGACCCAGGAGATGCTCAAAGAAATCAATCTCATGGCCTGGGAAGGGCTTTTGTTCACCGAAGTGGAAGCCAAATATCCCGTTGAATACGAACAGTGGAAAAACGCCCCCCACGAACTGCGGATGACGGTGGCGGGGGAAAACGGCACGGTGGAATATGCCCCTGTCCTGGAGTTGTTTGAGCGGGCCAAGCAGTTTTGGCAGAGTTTTTTGCCCAATCACCAAAATCAGACGGTGTTGCTCGTAGCCCACAGTGGGATTAATCGGGCGTTGATTGGGACGGCGCTGGGCCTGGAACCCCACTGCTACCAAGCGGTGCATCAGTCGAATTGTGGCATCAGCGTGTTGAATTTCTCTGGAGGTTGGGGCGATCTGGTGCAGGCAGAGTCGCTGAACCAAACGGCCCATTTGGGTAAGCCCTTACCCGCGCCGAAGAAAGGATATGGTGGGCCACGGCTGCTGTTGGTGCGGCATGGGGAAACGGATTGGAATCGCCAGGGGCGGTTTCAGGGCCAAATTGATGTGCCGTTGAATGACAATGGGCGATCGCAATCCAACCAGGCGGCAGAATTCCTCAAGGGTGTCTCCATTCAACACGCGGTCACCAGTCCGATGCTACGCCCGAAGGAAACCGCAGAGATCATCCTGCAACACCATCCGGATGTGCCCCTGGATCTGGAGGATAATCTACGAGAGATCAGCCACGGACTCTGGGAAGGCCAGCTAGAGTCCGAAATTGAGGCCGAGTTTCCGGGTGAACTGCACCGTTGGCAAACAGCCCCAGCCGTGGTGCAAATGCCAGAAGGGGAAAACCTGGAACAGGTGTGGGCACGGGCGATCGCGGCGTGGGATGCGATCGTAGCAGCGGCCCTCACCCGGCCACCGGGGATTACCCTCGTCGTTGCCCACGATGCGATCAACAAGGCGATTCTCTGCTACATCCTGGGGCTAGGCCCAGAGCATTTCTGGAGCTTCAAACAGGGCAACGGGGCCGTTAGCGTGATTGATTATGCCGGAGCCGATAGCCAACCCGTGTTGACCGCAATGAATAGCACCGCTCATTTGGAAGGTGGGGTGTTAGACAAAACGGCAGCAGGCGCGTTGTAGCCTTCCTGTGACTTGGCCATCGTCCCTTCGTTCAGGTTCCTCTGTCTATGCGTGAGCTACTGCAACAGGTTCGGGTAATTGATCCGGTGTCTGCCACCGATCGCGTTGCCGATGTGTTGATTGAGGGAGGGACGATCGCCGCGATCGCCGACACCATCCCCACCGCGCCTGACGAGACACTGGTTTACAACTGTCAGGGGCAGGTGTTACTACCGGGTTTGGTCGATCTGTATAGCCATTCCGGGGAACCGGGGTTTGAAGAACGGGAAACTCTGGATTCCCTGAGTCGGGCGGCAGCGGCGGGGGGCTTTACGCGGGTGGCGGTGCTACCCGATACGGTACCGGCGATCGACCGTCCGGCCACTGTGCTGTGGTTTCAGGAACAGCAAAAGCACTTGAGCACCGATGGCGTGGCGCGATCGCGCTGTTTCCCGTGGGGGGCGTTGACAGTAGGCCACCAGGGCGAGCAGATGACCGAGCTAGCCGAACTCGCCACCACTGGCATTGTGGGGTTTGCAGACAGCCAACCGCTCCAAAACTTGCTCTTGGTGCAACGGGTATTGGAATATGCCCGCCCGCTCAACCAACCCCTGGCGCTGTGGGCCTATAACCTCGATCTGGCAGGCAAAGGAGTAATGCGCGAGGGGCCAGATGCCTTGTTGTTTGGCTTGCCGGGGATATCGGAAACGGCTGATACAAGCGCGATCGCGGCTCTGATCGAATGCGTAGCGGCCACCGGAACCCCCGTTCACTTCATGCGGATTGCGACCGCTCGGGCTGTAGACCTGCTCAAAGCCGGGAAAGACCGGGGCTTACCCATTACAGCTAGCACCACCTGGTTACACCTCTTGCTGAATACCCAGGCCGTGGGAACTTACGATCCCAGTTTGCACCTCTGTCCGCCCTTGGGGACTCCCGCTGACCAGGCCGCCCTCCTCCAGGCAGTAGACCAGGGCATTATCGACGCGATCGCGATCGACCACACCCCCCATACCTACGAGGACAAGACCGTCGCCTTTGCCGAGGCACCCGTGGGTGCGATTGGCCTCGAACTAGCCCTTCCCCTGTTGTGGCAGGCCCTGGTTGCGTCGAATCACTGGTCTCCCCTCACCTTAGTGCAAGCCCTCAGTACGGCCCCAGCCCGCTGTCTGGGGCAAACGCCACCAGCGATCGCCCCCGGTCAACCCACCGAGTTGGCCTTATTCGCGCCTGACAAAACCTGGACTGTTGAGGCGCGATCGCTCCAGTCCAAAGCCACCAACACACCCTGGCTAGGACAAGAAATTCAAGGAAAAATCATAAAAAGTTGGTGTGCAACAGCGTGAATTCACCCGATCAATATGCCTGACACAGGTTTTGCAAATATAATACAAACGGGCTTAAACGGTGAGATTCCTTGTATGAGATATAAGTTTTATTGAAAAACAAGCATGAATCAGTAAGCTTTCTACAATAGATGTGCAGATGCTTCACATCAGGGCCACAGGGCAAAGTTGGTCAGGGATAGTCAAAGGGAGAGTCCAATCTCTAATTCAAGTTGCGGGCAGAGTTGTATTGAGTTCGCTCAACCGCAAAGATTCTGGCAGCACCAGATAGTTTGTATCCAGGAATAGGTGAGTAGTAGAGCATGAAAGACACTGGCGCAGGAAATCACAAACGATTGCTGCTGATTGATGACGACCCTAATCTGATTTTGTTGGTCAAAGATTATCTGGAGTTTCGGGGCTACGAAGTCGTCACCGCAGAAAATGGGCGGGAAGCGCTGGAAGTGCTGGAACAAGAAATGCCCGACATGATTATCTGCGATGTCATGATGCCGGAAATGGATGGTTATTCCCTCGTACGGCATGTGCGGGAAGACCAGCGCACCAGTTGGATCCCTGTTTTATTCCTCTCGGCCAAAGGACAAAGCCAAGATCGGGTCAAAGGCTTAAATACCGGGGCCGATGTTTACATGGTCAAGCCCTTTGAACCGGAAGAACTGGTAGCCCAGGTTGAATCATCTCTCAAGCAAGCCGCGCGGATGTCGGAGCGGCCTGGCAGTCGCACAGCGGAATCAGCTCCCAAAATCCAGGTGCCCTTTGATGTGGAACTAACTCCAACCGAGTTGAAAGTGGTGCAATTTGTGGCCCGGGGGATGGCCAACCGGGAAATCGCTGAAGAGCTGAAAGTGAGTCAACGCACCATTGAAAGCCACGTCAGCAATATGTTGGGGAAAACAGGCTTGCATAACCGGACGGAACTGGCTCGGTGGGCCATCGAGAACAGCATGGCCTAGGGCGATCGCCCCTGGGTTCTCTTTAACGCTCCTGTTTTGCGCTCCCCCCGATTCCCAAACCGAGAGTAACCGGGGGAAAGCGTAGCTCATTAGTGAGCGATCGCCCTATTCATCCCCCTACGCTGCGCGGTTCCAACCCTGAGACTTAAAAGCACCTAGCAAGGCTTTACTATTCCTCATCTGTCGCTGTTTTGATGCGGGTTTTACGCTCCAAAAACTCCTTCAACACTAGCGTCACCAGTGCCAACAGCCCCAGCAACGCCGCCGCTGCAAAAGCCGCCTCAGATTGGTACTGCTTGTAAGCCTGTTCAACAAACAACGGCAAGGTCTGGGTTTTCGCAATAATATTGCCCGACACGACGGAAACAGCCCCGAATTCGCCCATCGCCCGCGCATTTGTCAGCAACACGCCATACATCAACCCCCAGCGAATATTCGGCAGGGTCACATGCCAAAACGTTTGCCAGCCATTGGCACCCAGCGTACTGGCCGCTTCTTCTTGGTCAGCCCCAGCTTCTTCTAAGACCGGAATCACTTCGCGGGCCACAAACGGGAGCGTCACAAAAGCCGTCGCCAGGACAATGCCAGGTAGGGCGAACATCACTTTGATATTGTGCGCGACCAAAAACGAGCCAAACCAGCCATTGCGCCCGTATAGCAGGACGATCATCAACCCGGCGACCACCGGAGAAACCGAAAAGGGCACATCCAATATGCTGATGATGAAGGCGCGGCCTCTGAACTGCTTGCGGGCGAGCAACCAGGCAGCACAGAGGCCAAACAGGGTATTGATTGGGACGGTGATCAGGGCCACAATCAACGTCAATTTGACGGCATTGAGAAAGTCGGGTCGGGTTAAATTCGACAAAAACGGGCCAAAGCCGTGGCCAAAGGCTTGAGCAAAGACATTAATCGCTGGAATAAACAGCACCAAAGACAAATAGCCAACGGCGATCGCAATCAAGCCAACGCGCACCCATCGTTGTTCTTGGGCCGGGGCAGAGCGGGCTCCAGGAGGTTGGGCTCCGGAGGGTTGGGCGGGTAAAGGCGCTGCGGGTTCGTAGTTAGTGGTCATAGCGACGCCCCCAGGCTTGCAACAGATTAATCAAGAACAACAGCACCAGGGAAATGAGCAAGAGTACGGCCCCAATGACCGTTGCTTCGGCGTATTTGTATTGCTCAAGTTGTTGAAAGACAAGTACTGGGGCAATCAAATCGTGCTTGGGGATATTGGAAGCAACGAGCACCGTTGAGCCATATTCACCGACAGCACGAGAAAAACCCAAGGCCACCCCGGTTAAAATCCCCGGCATGAGCGGGGGCAAAACCACCCGCCAGAAGGTTTGCAACCGGGATGCACCCAGGCTCCAAGAGGCTTCTTCCACATCCCGTTCCATTTCCGTGAGGATGGGCTGGACGCTGCGAACCACAAAGGGAAGGGAAATCAACAACATGGCGATCGCGACTCCGGTGCGGCTATACATCAGTTTGATACCCAAAGGGGCCACCAACGCGCCAATCCAGCCTTTGTCGTTGTAGACAGTGGCCAACGCCAACCCCGCCACAGACGTGGGCAACGCAAAGGGAATATCCACTGCCGCATCGATAATCCGGCGACCGGGAAATTCGTAGCGCACCAGCACCCAGGCCGCCAGCGTCCCAAAAATACCATTTAGCACTGCTGCCCCCAGGGCCGTCACAAACGTCACTTCATAAGCCGAGAGGGCAATGGGACTGGTGGCGATCGCCCAAAATTCCTGTCCGCCGGTCGTGGCCGCAGTGGTGAGTAGCGCTGTCGTAGGCAACAGCAGCATGATGGAGAGATACCCGGCTGTAATAACCCAGAGCCAGGGAATCCGCGCAATGAAAGGCCGCGATCGCGATCGGGAGGAAGTGAGGGAAGATAAAGCCATGCAAACCACGCAAACTTGATAAAGATTGCGTATTTAGAATACACAAAAAGGATACACGAAAACCCCGCCAGATTTATCGGGGCGACCACTGGCTATAGGGAAGTTTCGCTAAGTTGGCATTGAAATAGCGGGGGTCGTGGGAGACTTCTGGCCCAATCCACTCCGGCAAGTCCAGAATTTGTTGATCGTCCTGTAATTCGACTTCTGCCACGATCAATCCGGCGTTGTCTCCAGCAAATTCATCGACTTCCCACACAAACTCTCCGTGGGGAATACGATAGCGTGTTTTTTCAATCCACGGGCGATCGCACAACGTATGGAGTAGGTCTCTAGCTTCTGCACCGGGAATCGAGTACTCAAATTCAGCGCGGGCAATGCCCTGAGTTGGCCCTTTGATCGTCAAAAAGCCTTGTTCCCCCACAATCCGCACCCGCACGGTTTTACCGGGTTCGGCCACGATGTAGCCCTGACAATACAAGGTTCCTGGGCCGTGCGATCGCCATCCATCTCCCTTGACCAAAAACTTCCGTTCAATTTCTGTTGGCATGGTGGCCCTCCCTGGGGATCCCGGTCAGGCTTGACCGTAGGTTTGCAAAAATTCGGCAACGGCGGCGGGGGTCGGTTGGGCCGCGATCGCCCCAGCTTGCATGGTGGTCAACGCCCCCACAGCACTGGCATAGGTCACGACTTGGTGCGCCCCAGCCGCAGTCTGAATGCAGCCCACCCCCTGTTGACACAGTTGGTGCAAAAAGCCAGCGACAAAACTATCTCCGGCCCCGGTGGTATCCACCACCGCAATGTCAAACGCCGGTAAATAGCCCTGATGTCCGGCAAGATCGTAGAAACAGCCTTTTTCCCCCGCCGTCACCAAAACACCGTCTAAGTCGCCCAACTGCTTGGCAATCGAGCTAGGGTCGGTGGTGCCAAACAGCCACTCGGCTTCCTCATCCGAAACTTTGAGAAAGTCAGCCTGGGGCATCATGGTCTGAATCAGTTCCAAAGCTTTGGCCTCGTCCTGCCAAAACACAGGTCGCCAATTTACATCTAACAATACTTTCGTGAAAAATTTATCCGCCAAGGAGAGCGCCTGCAAAGTCGCTTCACGGCTGTTGAGGTAGGCCATTTCTAAGGTGCCCAACACCAAAAAATCTGCCGTTTCAAACAGTTTGATCGGGAGATGGGCCGCATTGAGTTGCGCATCGGCAAAGTCCGCCGTATCGGTGTCACCAAACCCAGCAAAGCTGCGATCGCCAGTTTCCGACCGCACGACGTACACGCCTCGGGAGGGCGCAGTTGGATGGCGTTGAACTCCTTCGATATTGACCCCTACCGCTGCCAAGACATCAACCAGCGCGTTGCCCCGTTCATCTTGCCCAACACACCCAATAAATGCACCGGGCGTTCCCAATTTGGTCAGCGCACACGCCACATTAGCCGGAGCCCCACCGGGATAAGGTGTCCAGGCGGTAACCTGGTCATAGGGCAGGCCCGGTTGGTCGGATAAAAAGTCGAACAGAATTTCGCCAAGGCAAAGAACGCGAGGAGTAGACATGGAAGAATGCAAAGGATCAGAACACGCAATGGCACAACTATAGCAAGACTCCGGCGGTCGTGGCGGAGGGATGGAGCACGTAGCATGGGCCTAGGGCACTCCAAGGCAATTAGCCAAAGCCAGCGGGCAATGGGCAAATCCTCACAGGCAATGAAGCGGGCTGGGATGTGGGATGGGCGATCGCGCCCTGTGGCATCCCAGGTCAAAACCACACCACCAGCCCTAATTAGGCTAGGATTGCTGGTGCTGTCTACTGGGCGATCGCGGCCCATGTCACAACCGAACTATGCCAGATGATTTAGGGCTTTTCTTGGGGGGAATCGCACTACTCGTGGTGTATCTTGTGTTTTCGGCGATGACGGAAATGGGAACAAAGTGGCCCTGGCCAAAGGATAAAGACGAGCCGTAAAGGTACACTGCACCAGCCCCCAACCGTGCTTCCCAAGCATTCATAGCCACAACAAAATCGGCACGCTGTTATCAACGTCCCGATTTCTAAAACTAAAACTTAACTGCCAGTGAGCTTAGTCAGTTCGTTGTGGAGGGCGATCGCGGGTTTCTTTGCCAGTATCCCCCAACAGCTAAGAGCTACACCTCTTCTTCAAAGAGATGTGCAAAAATTGGCGACAGAATAACCTATCGCCAATCGGCTTTCGCCCGCAAACAAAAAATTCCTTGAATCGACTACCAGCTTGACTTCACAACACCAGGGAGCAAACCTTGGTGAGCCATTTCCCGCAACTGGTTCCGGCACAGGCCAAAGTCGCGGAAGTAGCCTCTGGGGCGACCCGTGGCCCAGCAACGATTCCGATGGCGGCTAGGAGCGCTGTTGCGTGGGAGTTGCTGAATTTTCCGATGAATTGCCAACTTCTCTTGCTGGTTGGGCGCAGCGTCAAACTGAGCTTTGAGTTCAGCCCGCTTTTCAGCATATTTTTCAATCAACTGCTCACGCTTATGTTCCCGCGCGATCATGCTTTTCTTAGCCATGAATCATCCCAATGAGTGTAATGCGATTAACGACACAGCTTCTTATCTTAACGGATGAAGTTGGATAATAGCTAGACTTCTGTTCCTCAATCCGGAAAGTTTTTTTGCCCATTGCTAGATGTTTCCGGAGTTCTGGAGGATCGTTGGTCGGTGCTGCGGGCGATCGCCCGATTAGTAGAAAACGCGAGCAAGCATTGGCAGGTTTATGACGGTTGCCACGGATAGGTTGGGCAGAGATCCGCCAGTTCACAGCGATCGCAGGCGGGTTTGCGCGCATTGCACACCGCCCGCCCGTGATAGATCACGCGAATTGACCAGTTTTCCCAATCAGGTCGGGGCAGCAGTTTCATCAAATCTTGCTCGATTTTGATGGGGTCAGCATGTTTGGTCAGCCCCAAGCGATTGCTGAGGCGCTTGACATGGGTATCGACGGTGACCCCCATGTTGATGCCAAACGCATTGGCCAGCACGACATTGGAGGTTTTGCGGGCCACTCCAGGCAAGGTGAGCAACTCCTCCATCGTTTGGGGCACTTCGCCACCAAACTCGGTCATGATTTTGCGACAAGCCCCCTGAATATTCTTAGCCTTATTGCGGTAAAAGCCCGTTGATTTGACCAAGTATTCGATTTCTTCTAAATCAGCCGCAGCGATCGCCGCCGCATCGGGAAACCGCCGAAATAACTCAGGGGTCACAAGATTGACCCGCTCATCGGTGCACTGGGCCGACAAAATAGTTGCGACCAGCAGTTGCACCGGAGTCTCGTAGTTCAGGGAACAGGTCGCATCAGGATAGAGTACTTTCAGTCGGGCCAAAAGCTCAAGCGCCCGTTGTTTCTTAGTGGGTTTACGCTTACGAGGAGTGGCGGTCACTGGGGCAACAAGTTCGCAGTATCACGAATGATCAGGAAAATCCCCAGGCCCAACAACAACATCAACCCTGTTTGCATCACCCCGTCTTGGACGTTACTTGGCAGGGGTTTACCCCGGACGCCTTCAATCAACAAAAAGGCTAAATGACCACCATCTAGGGCAGGCAGGGGCAAGATGTTGATAATCGCCAGGTTGATGCTAATCAGAGCCGCAAACTGGAATAAGTTCGCCGCATCGGACTGAGCAATTTTGGCCCCCACAGCCACGATCGCCACAGGGCCAGCAACCTGATCCGCCACTTTGCTGAAGCGACTAATCAACTGACCAAAGCCAGCGATCGTGTCATTCACAATGGACTGAAACTGTTCTGCCCCAGCGGCCAACGCAGCCAACCCATTAACGCGCACTCGCTCCACTTCGCCATTGGGAGACAGACCCACCCCAATCGTTCCTTCGTTTTCGTCATTAGCCTGAGGCGTAACGGCAACAGTAAACACTTCGCCACCCCGGCTGACCTTCATTTGCACAGGCTGGTTGGGGTTGTCGCGAATGGTCTGTTGAAAGATTTGGATTTCGCGAACGGATTGCTTGAACGTGTGGTCATTCAACGCCAACACCACATCCCCCGGTTTCAAACCAGCCTGGATCGCCGGAGTCGGCTTGACTGAGATTCCAGTGGGGCCAGTGCCATTGGGGGCGATCGCCGTGGTCAGGGTGACTTTGCTGGGGGTCACTTTGCCACTGTCGTCTTTCCGGGCAATTTGCACCTCAACGGGGGTAGTCGTCAGCAGCAGCGTCGCCGTTTTGGCCCCAGGGTCATAGGCCACATCAAATTTGTTGCCATCTTTGGCCCCATCCAGGAACAGACTATCGCCCACTTGCAGGCCAGCGGCCTGGGCCTGCGGAGTCACTTCCGTCACTTTGAAAAAGCCATCAATCATCACGCCGGGTTGGCTGATCTGTTGCATCCCCACGGTGCCAACCTGGATGACCAAAATCAGGTAAGCAAAGATTAAGTTGGCAATCACCCCGGCGCTAATGACGATCGCCCGGTCAAGCAAAGGCCGATTTCGCAACAGATTGGGGTCATTCGGATCAATCCCATTGGCATCGGGATCATCATCAGGAAAGCCGACAAAGCCTCCCAACGGAAAGGCCCGCAGAGCATATTCGGTTTCTGGCCCCTGATATTTCCACAGAATTGGCCCAAACCCAATCGAAAACTTGTTGGCATAAATACCCTGTAACCGAGCCGCCATAAAGTGGCCCAACTCGTGAACCACAATCAGGATCGCCAGTACCGCGATCGCAGGCAATGCCGAAAAGAAGCCAGAAAATGCCATAGAAACCTGAAGCGTACGTACTTTAACGTTCCTCCTATTCTAAAGGGTTCGGGAAAAGAGCGGTGGGATTACAGGCAATGAGTTTTAAGTCGTGCAGAGAAAAATATCATCTCAGAATGCGTCAACTGCACCGTCAGCCCCCATTGCAAGCAAGCTTCAGAAGCCCAAGGTGCTGCCCAAAATTCGACTCCGCCAATAGGCGATCGCCAAGGCCCCCGCCAGCACCAGAGCCAACGCCAGAACGACCAGACCATTGCCTCGGCTCGCCTGAAACGCCAGCGCCAACCACCCCAGATAAGACACTAATTCCACAGCACTCAAAACCACGTCTTTGCTAGAGTTCTGCCGTTTTTGCAGCGTCGCGATACCAGCAAGGCCCACTGGGCGAGCATTCCACAAACGCAACAACGCATGGTGAATCGTTGCCGCCACAAACACCGCCACCATTGGCACCCACGGTTCCCCCTGGAGGATTAAAATCCCAGCGATCGGCACGACACAAGCCCAGGTCGGCAATAAAATAGCCAATAATTTCAGGCGTTGGATCCGTAACCCAGACACAGGGGCCGATCGCAATAAATCCGGTGCTTCTTCTCCGTTGAGGCAGACGAGGGCGAGACCAGACACAAGCGAGATCCCCAAGACGGGACAAGCAGTGGTCGCGATCGCCCCCAAGCTCGCAAATTGATTTTGATCATCCCGTGCTAACACAACCAGCAAGGGAATAAAAAAGACAACTGAAAATAAAACCTGCGAAATGACATAAGGATTGCGCCGGATCATACGCCACTCTTTTGTCACAATCACACGATTGAAGTTTGTCTGGAACCGCTGAGGGGGCAAGCTAGGCCGTTGGGCTTTGGTGGTGAGGGGTTCTTGAGTACCACTGATAAACGTTTGGTGCAAAGTGGTGATGGTTAGCCACACAATGCCCGCAGTCCCAAGGCCCGTGACTAGCAGCCCCACCGGATCGCAGAACATGGCACGGGCAGGCAACCACAGCCAACTATCTGCACTGAGGAGGCCACCGGGTTGGAATAAAAAGGTAATGGATTGGGCGATCGCCCGTGTCTGGGGCTGATCCAGCAACAGGTTGGGCAACTGTGAGCCTAGAAAAAGTAAAGCAAATAAAGCTGTTGCCAATACCTGAACCACAACTTGGGCTTTCTTCGCACCTAAGCGCTGCACCAACCACAGCATAATTAACATCGCCAGACTAGCAGCGATTAAGCACAGACAAAAGAGGGTCGGAAAAACACCAATTAACCGAATAAAACCCAATAAAACCGCCAAACCAATCGGTAAGACTAAAAAGCCAGCCAGACCTAAAAAAATTTCGATCGCTACACTCAGCAAGCGACTACTAAAAATTACCTTGCTGGAAACAGGTGAAGAAATTAATAAATCTAGATCTGTGCGATCGCCCAGCACTACTGCACTCTGGCCTAATGCCTGCACAAACGCATAGCAAAATAAACCGAACCAGCCTAGAACCGCTGGCCACAATAGTTCTGGCGGTAACTCACCAAAGACCCACGGTTGGAGTTCGGTGACTTGGCTAGCAGCAAATAGCCAGATCCCCAGCAGCAAAGTTGTCAATAAACCCAGAACGATCAGCAACCCAATGGCAAACCACTTGCCGCGCAGCGTTCGCCACCACAGCCGTAATTCGTGGCGCAACAGCCAGGGCAAACTGCCTTGTTTGATCTGCATTTACCGTGCTCCTTGCCCTTCGGTTTGAAAGTCTGACGCTGCACCAGACTGCACCAGTTCTAAAAAAATATGTTCTAGCGTTTCGCCTTGTTCCCGGCTGCGGGCTTGCAATTCACTGAACGTACCTTCGGCAATGAGTTGCCCGTGGTTGATAATACCAATGCGCTGGGCCATTTGTTGGGCAATTTCCATGATGTGGGTGGTCAAGATAACCGTGTTGCCGCGACTCACATAATCCAGCAAAATATTTTTCACTAAGCGGGCAGCGGCCACATCCAGCCCCGACAAGGGTTCATCCAAAATCATCAGTTGAGGACTGTGAATCAACGCTCCAGCCAGGACGAGCTTTTGTTTCATTCCTCGGGAAAAGGTTTCGCAAAAGTCGCCCCGAACCTCCCACAAGCCAAACTGGTGCAACAGTTCTTCGGCTAAGGGTTGGGCCTGGCGGGCGGGAATGTGCCATAGACCCGCGACAAATTCGAGGTATTCCAAAGGGCGCAACTTGCTATACAGCATGGGTTCATCGGGCAAGTAGGCGATATGTTGCTTGGCGGCTTTGGGCGATCGCGTGATGCTTTGCCCCAAAACAATGGCATCGCCCTGATCTGGTTTCAATAGCCCGACCACCATGCGTAAGGTGGTGGTTTTGCCTGCCCCATTGGGGCCGAGGAAGGCGTAGAGCATCCCGGTGGGAACCTCTAGAGTCAAGTGATTGACGGCTTGGTGCGACCCAAATTGTTTGCTCAGCGAGACGAGTTGCAGGGCGATCGCCATCAGAATGTCCTTCTCCGATAGATCTACGGCAATTATCGTCGATGCCTTACCGATTGTCTTGGGGGCGCAGCAGGTTGGGCAGAGTTGCAGGGCACCTGGGAAAGAACTAAGTCGGGAACAGGGGGCCAAGGTGCGATCGCCAATCGGTCTGTTCACCCCGCCAAAAGGCCAGCGGATCAAGCACTGGACGAGTGTAGGGATAGGCCCGCAGATGGGATTCAATTCCCGGTTGCCAGGGTAAAGGCTCATAGCCCAGGCCCAAACAGAGATGGGCGAGGGCTTGGGCAAATTGGTGGTGGTGTCCTGGCGAGGCGGCGCGAGCATGGGCATATTCATGCATGACCAGAGCCAGCCACTCTTCGGGGGCGGCGCGTCCAACGTCGATCAGGAGGGTGATGGGTCGAGTGTGGAGGTTACAAATCCCTTCCAGGTGATAGGTGTCGGTGAGGGGAACGGCAAAGATCTGAATGGGAGGGCGTTCCCAGGTGTGAAAACAATGATGACACGCTTGGAGCAGGGCATGGAGGATGCTGTTAATCCCATCAATTTGGCTCCCTAACCACCGACAGATGGCGGTGCGATCGCTAGCGGAATGCAGCAGATTCACCATATCGGGGTTGAGGGCTAGACTCCGCACTGCATACAGGTAATCTAGCCCGTAACGGGATGGATCGGGAACAGAAGACTGCACCGGGCTCAACCAAACAACGACACAAAACCCGGTGGGGTGGCGACGGGGTGCAACGGAGCAACAAGGTCAGGGTTTGCCTCTGGGGTATCTGTTTCGTTGGCGATCGCGGCATCTGTTAACCGAAACTCGGTGCAAAAGGTCGCCGTGCTGAACCCACCAAAGCGCTTGACGGTGCTGGTGCGTAACCGAACGCCTGGAGCCGCAAACCAAAACCGCTCAATCGAACTCATGGTTTCGTATTCGGTCGTCAGCACGAGGCCGTCTTCATCATCAATGACATAATGCCCTGCAACGGGAACGATCTCAGCATAGCCCCGCTCTCGGAGGAGTAAGCCTTCCCGCTCATTGTCTGCATTGGGCACCAAGACAAAAACAGTAGACCCTTCGTGGTTTTCGTCTTCTTTATCCCAGCCCATTGAACTTTGCCAGGTGACCAGCGCCCCACCAACGGCAGTTTGGGGATCGACGTTGTGGAGGTCGCAGATTTCGAGCACTTTGGGATGGTCAACGGCCAGAGTTTCGACTTGAATGGCGGATTCCCCCGTTTCCGACCGCCGAAAGGCTAAATGATGGGTTGTGCGCTGTGACACCCATTTGCCACGACTCATCTCAAAAAATTTCATTGCATCCATGACGTTCAACTCCAACGGGGTTTGCATTGTAGGTGCTTGAGGAAGGCATCAGGCTCGCTTGGCCCACCCGCGATCGCAAAGCGTGGCAGAACCCAGCAGACCGTCCTGGCCGGGGAGTAGCACTGGGCGATGGGATGACCAAAGCCAGCCGCATCACCCGTCGCTCTCCAACCTGTCAAACAGTTGTAATATTGCTTATTGCCTATTCACAATCTTAAAGGGTTTGGCACCCAGTGCCGCGATCGCCAAGCGGCGAATCCACCATCACTGGTGGGGAAGATGCTCTGGCTGCGTAATGGCAACGGCCAGTTCCCGATAGCGGCGGGGGTCACCTTCCGACAAAACCAGGCGCTCGTTGCCCCGCCGTTCATACAGCGTTTCCATGATCAAGCCCCAATCCGTTGAACTGAGGGGCGATTCCGTCGCGCCACAGGGAGCGGGGGCAACAGATGGAACGGGAACCTCGTGGAGTTGCTGGGCCAGGCGGGCTCGGGCTCTGACGGCCAAACTGGTATCGTTGGTGATGAGGTCACTCAGTTGGGTTTGAATTTGCGATCGCCATGCCACAGCATCCCCTACCAGGGTCGCGGCCAAAGCGTGTAAGCCGACCACCGCCGCATAGCGCACCACCCATTCGTCATCCTGCTGGGCGACAAACAGTAACGCATCTAAGGCTTCTTCCTGGGCCACATCCACCAACTCTGGCGGGAACCAATGCCACTTCATAGTGCCCAACCCTCGTGCCGCTGCCCGCCGCACACTGACTGCAAAATCGGCGGTGGCAGCCCCCAACAATGTCACCAGCCCACGGGGATCGCCAATTCCGGCTAAGGCCCGGATAGCCCAAGCCCGCGCGGTGTAGTTGTGCTGGTCGAGTTGCTCTAATAAAGCGGGCACTGCCGGTTCGCCCAAGGCAATGAGGCCATCCACTGCGGCAACCGCAGCCCCAGGGTTGTTGTAGCCCAGGGTTGCAATGAGCGTTGGAATTGCCCCTTCGAGCTGGGCAGCGGCCAACTGACCAACGGCCCGAACCAGCTGGGCGGAAGAGGTTGCTGATTCAACCGCGGCTACCAGGGTGTGTAAATTGCTCATGGAAATTGAATAATAAATTCAGATTTTTATGCGTGTTCTTCTATTATTGCTGGCTGCCAGATGACCTACACAATTCTTGATGTCTGGGGGTGGGGCGTTGGTGGACGGGGTTAAAGCAACGTATCCATGAGGCTCATAACGGCGATCGCCCCGTCCGACAGATCATCTAGTTCCTCTGCCTCGACTTGCTGTTCAAGAATGCCTTTGAGGGCAATCAGTTTCAGACTATTTTCAGCGAGGGCGTTGGCAATGGGCTGGGCGGCTGGCAGGTAGGCGATCGCCCCCAAATCCATTAACACTGTCCGTCGGAGTTGCAAATTGGGATGAGCCAGGGCGGCAATGAGGCGATCGCCATACCTCTGGGCAACCTCTGGGGCATCGGCCAGTTGGTACATAGCACGGGCTGCCGCATACTGCACTCGCTCAGCCGTATGGGTTAAAAAGGGTTCCACCACAGGTATCGCTTCCCGAGCGTGCAAAGCCCCCAAGGCTTCCAAAATGGCATCGTAAGGTTGGGGCAAGAGGGCTGAATTGGCAGCCGATTCAGGGGGAGACGTTGCCAATAAGGCGATGAGCGCTGGCACACAGATGGGATCACCCAACATCCCCAAGGATTGCGCGGCGGCCTCTCGGACATAAAAGTCAGCGCACTCTAAGCATTCAATCAACGGGGGAACCGCACGGCGATCGCCTAATTTTCCGAGCGCCCGAGCCGCATTCCGCCGGAGGGGATAGCCCCCCGCACTGGTGCGATCATCTTCATCCGCTAAGGCTGTAATGAGCACCTCAATTGCGCGGGGTTCCGCGACCCGAAACCGCCCTAACCACCAGGCGGCATACACTCGCAACCCCAAGTGTTCACCTTGCAAGTTCGCGATCGCCTGTTCGACGGTCAACGGTTCGTCGTCTTGCCCAAGCGCAGGATTGCCCTCAGGCACCGGGTTGGAATTGGAATCACCTTGAACCATGATTATTTAAAAACTAGTTGATTAGTAAATTGATCAACGGCAGCGTGTTAGCCCCAAGCCCCGTGTTGCGATCGCGGCTGGCCCCACCCAAAACCACCAATCCACTTGCGACTAACCGACCATTGCTTGATTGTGACATAACCTGCGAAACATCCCAATATCAAAAGGATGGACAGTATTTCACCATCCATCCCTTTGCGGTCACTTCCAAATGTTGACCCTTTGGCGCACAAAGCCAAGGCCACCATTCTTCAGCCTATTGCGGGTCGTGGGCAAAACCCCAGCACAGCCCCATGAATTAGCTCACAGGTTCAATGCTCACAATCTTGCCACCCATTGCCGTAATCCGTTGCATGGTTTCATTCATCCGGTTGTAAGGAACCGTAATGAAAACGCTACCACTTGACCGAATGGGATACCCCATGCTGTCGGTTTCAGCGTTTTGGCGTAAACCAGTGATTTCGTAACGGAAACAACGGCTTCCAGCACTACCCGACTGACCTGCAAATTGCCCTAACATTGATACAACTCCAGAAAGGTGTAATGGTTCTTGACTACAAGCCACCCCTAGATCGGGGTAACGCTTGCAATTTTGCCCCCAACTCGCAAAACTTGCTGCATCCGGTTGGAGAGGTCTTCATAAGGCACGATGAAAACCTGGTTGCTGCGGCGAACGCGCGGATAGCCCGGTTGGCTTACAGCGGCAACTTCAACGCGGAAGAGGCGGTCAGATCCATGAATTGCAGAGCCACCAAAGCCACTGCTGACGGCGGTGCCCTTGGCTGAAGGCCGATAGGCCCAACCATTGCCACTGCCAGAAGAAGGCGCAACAATTGGGGTGGCGGTGTTCCGTGCCAATTCGCCAGCTAACCGGGAGAGATTCCCCGAAATCTGGGCGCGATCGCTGTTGGCATAACCCCGGTAGAGTTGGAACAGGCGGCTGAACCCAACAGTCCGCTGACCAATCCCAGTGGTCACAAAATCCCGATAGAACGGAACGATATTTTCACCAAAGTTGGCGTAGTATTCTGGCGAGTCGATGTAGGAATCGATATCGGCGTCGTACCCTTTGGTTTGGTACAGGTCAAGGTGGAAGATCACTTCCGATTCATCATAAGGCGCACGGCCTAGCAGGTGCTTGCAGTTCAGCTCGATCAAGCGAGTCTGAAAGTTACCGTAGAAAAACTTAGTTTTGTAGAGTTCCGACTTCGCGACTTGACGCACAAAATCCTGTACGGTGATTTTGCGATTTTGCAGCAACGATTCAGCGCTGGTCAGCCGTTCAGAAGCCATCAAATAATCGTTGCCGAGCAGTTGGCGATAGACTGCCCGAATCACCGCATCAATCTCTTCCCGTGAGGAGGTCGGGCGCAATTCAAGCGGCGCAACATCGCTGTATGCGGTTGTGCCTAGCCGGGATGCTTCTGTTGTAATCGGCACGTTGGGTTCTCCCTTTCTTAATTGAACGTTGATCTAGTAATTGGGGTTAGTGCTGGCTTCCTGGGTCATCGGAGGTGGCTGGTTTGGCCAACTTTATAGATGAAAACTTTGCATCTAACGATGCAGCAACGCACCGCGATCGCCCAGTTGTGTGCAACCATCACTTGAGTTGGGTTGGGCGATCGCCAGCCCACTCCACAGAGGAAGAGGCCGCTGATCTGACCAAGCCAACTTTGCTGACCAGTAGGCTCCCCGGTGAGGTGCTCAGCAGAGAATTCTGCCGACCAAAGATACTTGCAGTCTAGGGGCTTCAACGAATGGCCAAAACTAGCCCGCAGTCTCCCCGACTGCCCGCCTCATGCAGGGTGCTACCAGTGCAACAATTAGAGTCAAAATTGAGTGTTGAGAAAGGGCAAAAGGAGGTCACCTTGGCGATTCCTTTGCCCTTTTAATATTGCCAACTTAGGTCTGAGCGATGCCATCAAGCGAGGTGTCTCCCTAGTTCCCAGGCTCACTATCTCCCAGGAAAAAGCGATCGCCCATTGCTTAATAGCGGTGAAATCAGACAAATTTACGATTAAACTGGGGAAACGCTCATCACTCGGCTACCCCGCGCATTTAGTTGTTGCAGCTTGGTAGAGAGTTGATCGTAGGGCACTAACATTTCCATCGTTGCGCGACGAACGACTGTGGCATTGGGGGCCGCAGCCTGCATCACCCGCACTCGATAGAGAGCGGCCCGATCGCCACCGATACCACCTTTCAGCGAACCAGAATCGGCTGCATAAATCGGCGATACGGTATTACGACCTAAATCCCAGGCGAGTTGACTCTGTTTTTTATTTTGAGCGCGATCGCTGTTGGCATAACCGCGATAAAGCTGGAACAAGCGGCTAAAGCCCACTGTTCTTTGCCCCGGCCCCTTCGTTACAAAGTCCCGATAATTGGGTACAATATTGTCGCCGAAGTTTTCTTGATATTCTACAGAATCAATGTATGAGTTGATCTCTGCTTCGTACCCTTTTGAGGTGTAGAGATCAACATGAAAGGCCATTTCAGATTCATCGTAGGGAACACGTCCCAACAAATGCTTATAATTCAGCTCAATAAACCGAGTTTGAAAGTTGGGATAGAAAAACTTCTCCCGGTATAGATCTGACAAAGCGATCGCCCGGACAAAATCCCGTACTGAAATGCATCCTTGCCGGAGCAATGATTCAGCACTCGTGAGGCGCTCGCTTTTCATCAAATACTCATTTCCCAAGACCTGACGATAGGCTGCCCGAATAACGGCTTGCACATCTTCTTCAGTCCAGTTGGGTCGGAGTTCTACAGCCTCGGTTTCCTCGTAAGGAGCAAACCCTAGACGACCTGCTTCAATTAAGCTAGGCATGATTCCTTCCTCTTAAAAGTTGCCAACAAGGTGCTTGCTTGGGCGTTTTCTTATTCGGAAATGAACAAAATTGCCCGGAAAGGTAAGCAACCCTTGGCTGGAACCAGCAGGCTACCTACCCTTCTGGGCAACACTAGCAATCTAGCTCAATGCGTTGATAGCGTAGTCGATGTAGGAGTTAGCTTCAACAGCAGGGTCACCGCTCAGGCCGTGGTTAGCTTTGATGTGCTTCAGAGCTTCAACGTACCAGCTAGGAGACAATTCGAAGGTGCTGTTGATTTCAGCCAAACCAGCAATCAGGTACTCATCCATGGGGCCGGTGCTACCAGCAACCAAGCAGTAGGTAACCATCCGGAGGTAGTAACCGATGTCACGGACACACTTGTCCTTACCACGCTGATCAGAAGCGTAGTTAGCACCTTGCATTTGGGTGGTGTAGGGGAATTTCTGGTAAACGGCGTTAGCAGCACCTTCTGCCAAAGATTGAGCCTTGGAGCTCAGGGTCTTAGCAGCTTCCAAGCTAGCAGAGGCTTGGCGGAACCGACCGAAAGCAACTTGCATTTCGGTGGAGCTGAGGAAACGACCTTGGGAATCTGCGGTTGCTACTGCTTCAGTCAAGGGAGTCTTCATTGTCTTAATCTCTCCGTAATTTTTTACAAACTCTTGGTTGAAAATGGGTTTCCCAATTGTGACCAACCGGGATAGAAATTAGGCTGGGCAATTAGCCAACTGCATTAGCAGCGCGATCGAAGTAGCTACCAACTTCAGACATCAAAGCGCTGCAATCGCCACGGGTTACGCCATTGGGATCGTTAGCGATCGCCAAAGCAGCTTCCTTCATTTTTGCAACACCAGCAGCAACAGAAGCGCCGGGAACGCCCAGAGCAACGTAGGTCTCACGCAGACCATTCAAGCAGCGATCATCCAGAACGCTAGCATCGCCAGTGAAGATTGCATAGGTGACGTAGCGCAAGATGATTTCCATGTCGCGCAAGCAAGCAGCCATACGACGGTTGGTGTAAGCGTTGCCACCAGGAGCGATCAACTGAGGCTGCTCAGCGAACAAAGAACGAGCGGCATTAGCAACGATCGAAGATGCATTGCTGGTAATGCGGTTGACGGTGTCCAAACGCTTGTTACCTTCGCTGACCATTGCGCTCAGAGCATCGATTTGAGAACCGCTGAGGTACTCACCACGAGTATCAGCCTGAGCAACTACCTTAGCAAAAGCGTCGTACATGATTGTCGATCTCCTAATTTGTCAATAGTTTTGCTAACAAAATGTGTTAGTAAACTGAAAGCAGTTAACCTTTCTTAAAGATTACCTAAGTAATCATTAGAGGAATTTGAAACACCCACTGCCATCTTCGCCTCGTTCACTTCTCTGCAAAACAACGAAAACAGATTCACTTTTCTCGTCGTCAGAAAAAGCTGGGAGGCTTGGTTTTGCAACCTTCGGGCTGCCTTGTGGATGTCCTTAACTCGCCCCAAGACTTTTATACTATATCGTGTGATCCATAGGGGGAGAAGTAGGGGGAAGGTTTATATCAATTAACAAAACCCTATACATTTCGCAACATTTTTCTTAGAAAGGATGCTTTTTTGTTTACGATTTGCGCGGCGAAAGCATTGTGTTAGCTTCGTTTGGGCTGACCGAGCGCGTAATCGGCAAGTGGTGGAGCAGTTACCACTCTCAGAAAGGCTTCCTCATATTGATGGGCATTCCGGTGGGGGAAGGGGCGATCGCGGACAAAGCAGAGAGTTCTCTTGTAGGCTGGACGGAGACATTTTTTCAAAGTGGTCAATATGATGCATTCACTACAAGAGTTTCACGCTTTTTTTGAGGCTTGTGTGGGGCGGTGGGCGACGGAGCGTACCTATCATTATTTGACGCATCAGGAAGTGGAGCGATCGCGCACAGAATTTGTGGTTGAGCCCATTACGCCGGAACGGAAGGCCAAGGTGTTGGACGATAACGGCTACCCAGAGCAAAGCAACCTGGCGGCTTTGCCGGGGTTTCATCTAGCGTTCAATACGGTTTCGGAAAAAGGAGAACGGGTGAGCCAAGCACTCAATATGTTGTTTGTGCCCCAAACAGAAGGCGACCCGATTTTGACTGGGGATTATTTGCGCGATCGCGCCTATGAGGAATCACGGCCCATCATTTCCAGCTTTCGGTTCACCCCAGAGACGCGGGAACTGCTGATGACCACGCAATATACCCAAGTTGTTTCCGTCGATTCGATTACGCTAGTCAATCCTGATTTGCGGATTCGCCGCATCATCAACTATCACCGTCCGGCGGAAGGTCAACCCTTGCGGGATGTGCGGTTGGTTGGGTTTGGTGTGGAACAAAAACAAAATTAGGGATTAACTGGGGCGATCGCCAGGTGGACGCTGGGTGGAGGCCCGATCGCCCAGGGCCGCAAGAGAAACTCGGCGCTCGGGCCTTAGGGAAACTGTGGGCACAGATAAGGCAATGGTTGTGGCAAGTTCGCCACGCCAACATTCAGGCTTGAACCGAAATGCCTTGGACGCGGCAGCGGCGATCGCGGGCCTCCACCACCGGGCTGTGAGCAGTGGCCTTCACGCTAGCCGAATCCTGCCGCTAAGATAAGTTTGGCCATTATCAGCAAGGGATAACGATGATTACGGTTTATCAGTTTCAACCTGCGCTTGGCATACCTAATCTCAGTGGGTTCTGCCTCAAACTGGAGACCTATCTCCGCATGGCAGAACTGCCTTACCAAACCGTTTCCACGGTGGATTTGCAGAAAGCCCCCAAGGGCAAACTGCCCTACATTGAGGATCAAGGGCAAATCATTGGGGACAGCAGTTTTATTATTCAATATCTCAAACAAACCTATGGCGATCGCTTGGATGCCCATCTCAGTCCCAGTGAGCAGGCGATCGCGCTGGCAATGCAGCGATTGTTTGAAGACCATCTGTATTGGATTGCGTTGTATAGCCGCTGGTGTGAACCAGACAACTTTGCATTGACGAAAAAGGCGTTCTTTGGGGGCTTACCTAAACTACTCCAAGGGTTTGTGGCGAAAGGGGCGCTCAAACAAATTCAGCGGGATTTGCATGGTCAGGGCATCAGTCGCCATAGTCGTGCAGAGATTTATCAGCTTGGGCAAGAGGATTTAACCGCGATCGCCAATTTTCTGGGTACCAAGCCTTATTTCATGGGCGATCGCCCCACCAGCTTAGATGCAACCGCTTACGGCATGTTAGCCAATCTTCTGCGAGTGCCCTACCCGTCGCCCCTAGCGGAGTTTGCATCATCTTTAGAGAACTTAAATCAATTTTGCGATCGCGTCAGCCAAACCTATTTCAGTGACTTTTCTCTACCATCCTCAGCACCAATTCTGGCTACACTTTAGGCACTTTAACTGAGTCTAAATCAAATTCAAATCATATTTATCAACCCCCATCATTCCGCATTCTCACAAGTCTCTTCTAAACTCAAATTACAACGCAATATATAGTTTTCAGATGATTACCAAATAACTTTTTATCAATTGACTCACTGTTAATCTTCCAATTTCCATTGTTTGACCAAACGCCTGTAGTTCTTATTCTTTGCGTGACGGAACAAAACCCTCTATGTCCTCTGACTTTAATTTTCTTCAGCATTGGTATCCTCTAACGCCGATCGCCGATCTCCGTCCCGACTATCCCACCCCGGTCACCGTTTTAGGCATTCGGATTGTTCTGTGGAAACCCCGCCACGCCGCTACTTATCGCGCTTTTATCGATCAGTGTCCCCATCGGTTAGCCCCCCTCAGCGAAGGCCGCATTGATGAGCAAACAGGCCAGTTGATGTGTAGCTATCACGGGTGGCAATTTGATGCCGAGGGGAAATGCCAGGTGATTCCGCAGGCCGAAGCTGATTTTCATCCAGCGCAACACTCCCATCTCTGTGCGACAGCCCTGCCCTGCCAGGTTGTGAACGATCTGCTGTGGGTCTGGCCAGATGCCAACAGTACCGAATTAGCCGCCGAAACGCCGTTGCCATTGTCGCCTCAAATTGATGCCAGCCAGGGCTTCGTGTGGGATTCTTATGTGCGCGATCTGGAATATGACTGGCAAACTCTCGTCGAAAATGTGGTGGATCCCAGTCATGTACCCTTTGCCCATCACGGTGTGCAGGGAAACCGAGCCCAGGCACGGCCTGTCCCGCTCCAAATTACGCAATCAACGCCAACGTGCATTGAGGCCAAAAGCGAAGGTCGGTTTAACACCAAAATGACTTTTGAGCCGCCGTGTCGGGTGGAATACGCGATCGCCTTTGGGGCGGATAAACAAGTTGGTTTGGTGACCTATTGTGTGCCGACGGTGCCGGGGAAATGTCGGATTGTGGCGCAGTTCCCGCGCAATTTTGCCCAGACTGCCCATCGGTGGACGCCGCGTTGGTTTTCCCACATCAAGACTCGCAATGCGGTGTTAGACGGAGATATGGTGTTGTTGCAACAGCAAGAGCAAATTTTGCAACAGCAGCCCCAAGGGCAATCCTGGGCTCAGGCATACAAGTTAGCGACCAGTGCCGATCGCTTTGTGATCGAGTTTCGCAAATGGTTCGATCGCCACTGTGATAGCACGTTGCCCTGGCCTGGAGGGTTGGCAAAGCCAGACACTCGTGCGCGCGATCGCCATCAGGTGTTGGATCGGTATCATCAACATACGCAACTGTGCAGCAGTTGTCGGCAGGCCTTGCAATGGGTTGAGCGGGCGGAATGGGGATTACTGGGTTTGGCGGTGCTCGTTGTGGCGATCGTTGCGGCCTTGCCCGATGCGCTGCGCCTGCTCCCCGGTGTGCCTTTGTTGGTGTTGGCCTTGGGTAGTTTGGGATTAGCAGCCTGGTTAAAGTTTCGGGTTGAACCGCAATTTCGGTTTGTTGATTATATCCATGTTGAGCACCGTTGACAGCGCGATCGCTGACTTGGCTAAATTGAGAGAGTTTTGATTTTGGTGGGTTGGTTGATCAGCGTTTATTTATCTGGTGGCGTTGGTTTTTGTACACTTTCAAGATTCATCCTGATTGTGTAGGAGATGTTAGGTGATATTGAATGCAATAACTATCTTTACTGCGGTGTGTTCCGCGATCGCCAACCGCCCCCTATAGCAATGTCAGATTGTTTGTTATTTGGTTAATAACTGGTGTTCTCTTATGAACTTAAATCAACGCCTATGTTTGATGCTAGATGGTTGATGGGAAGAATATAGTTATAGTTTTTAAGAAGATATTATTGAAGAATAATCAAGGATGATTGATTGAGTTTGTTGTGAATCGCAAATCAGTTTTAGAGCGCATTTAGGGCTAAATGTAGCCTGCATCACCAGATCAGTGATGGTAGACCGGAGCCAGAGTGGGTGCGATCGCGGTGGTGATCGGTTGGCTCGTTGGGTGGGCGTGGCACTGATGGCAAGTGGGGGGGGAACCGTGTGCTGAATTCCGGTGAGCGCGAGGGGAAAAAATTGGCCTGTCCCCTAGGGGGAGACTGGCGCAGTAGCTTAAAATAGCTGCATGGCTAATGATGATTACTACTACATTCTCGAAGTCCACTCGACGGCGACCCAGGCAGAGATTAAGCAAGCCTATCGTCGTCTGGCTAAGCTGTTTCATCCCGATAGCTTGAGCCAAACCGCTAATCATGACAAAATTGCGCGGCTGAATGTAGCCTATGAAGTACTTGGTGATCCCCAGCGGCGCGCAGCCTATGACCAACAACGGCGCTATGGTAGTGGGCGATCGCCAGGATATGCGTCGGATGATTTGGGCGATCGCCTGCGGCGGCAACACCAGCGTACCGCTGCGGCCCAAAAGCGGTATCACGCGCAGCAAACGGGCCAGCAAGCGGATGAGCACTTGGAATTATGGCTGAAACAGGTCTATAACCCTGTCTCACGGCTGATTTATAAAATTATTGAACCCCTGCGGGCGGAAATTAATGAGTTGTCTGCCGATCCCTTTGATGACGAGTTGATGCAGGCTTTTTTGGAGTATTTGGAAGACTGCCAGGGGTGGTTGACCGATGCTGAACGGGCGTTTCGATCGCTCCCAAATCCGGCTCCGGTGGCGGGGGCGGCGGCGAGTTTGTTTTACTCCTTGGGGCAAGTGCGCGACGGCATTGAACAACTAGAATTTTTTACCAATAACTACGACGAACATTATTTGCACACTGGCCAGGAACTATTTCGGATTGCCAAAGGATTGCGCTATGAAGCCCAGGTTGCTGTCCGTGAGTTGGTGGCAGTGTTGTGATCCGACAGCCAAACGAGGATTAAGCAGCAATGGCAGTTGAGTATGATCTGGTGGTCATTGGGGCAACGGCGGCAGGCATTCAGGCCGCGATCGCCGCAGCCAATCTGAAAGCACGGGTGGCCCTGGTGACCCAGGGATGCACGCCAACCACCGGATGGGAAACCGCCATTTTGCAAGGAGGGGCGATCGGGACGGTCACCGCAAGTTTGAGCCGCACCCCGTGGCCGCCGATCGCCCCTGACCCTGCGGGGAGGAAAGGGGCGTGGTTGCAGGCGGCGATCGCCAATGTCAACGAACTCCAGTCGCCAGTTACCTTAGCCAGTCGGGGCATTGACGTGGTGGAAGGCATGGGGGAATTTTGTCGGAAGCCCTTGCCGGGGTTGGTGGCCGAGGGGCGATCGTTGCGATCGCGGGCCTATCTCTTGGCGGTGGGGTGTTGTGCCGACGTACCGGCGATCGCCGGATTGGCCACCACCGATTATGTCACCCCAGAACGATTAAGCGACCTGTTGCCCACGGTGCCGCCTGACCATCATTGGGGCATCTGGGGCACCACCTTGTCGGCGATCGCCCTGGCCCAAACTTTACGGCAGTGGGGGTTTCCGGTGACGCTGTGGTTACCGGAAGGAACAGAATTGGGCAACGGCGATCGGGACGTTGTGGCGTTGTTGCACGCCCAGGTAGAGGCGGCTGGCATTCACCTGTGTCCAGCCCCGATTGTCCAACTCCAGGCCCAGGGCAACCAGACCCAGGTCACAACCGCCACCCAGACCATCACCGTCGATCGCCTGATTGTTGTGGGTTCACCGCGCCCCAATGTGGCGACCTTAAACTTAGACGCAATGGCGGTGGACTGGGAGCCGCACTGCTTGCGTCAGCGGCCTAACCTCCAAACCACCAACCCCCGGATTTATGCTTGTTTAGGCCAGGTGGGCCAAGAAACCTTTCACCATGTGGCCTGTTATGAAGCCGCGATCGCCGTGAAAAACGCCCTCTTTTGGCCCCGGTTACAAGCCAAATTGGATCAAGTGCCCTTGAGTGTGCCGACCCTGCCCGAACTGGCTTGGGTTGGACAATCAGAAGCAGCAGCCAAACAGCAGTATGGCGCAGCCCAGGTACATGTCCTGCATCGCCCGTTTTATACTGTGCCCGCCGCCCAACTCCGGAGTGATTTGACCGGTTTTTGCAAACTCGTGGTTCGGGGCAACGGCAAACTGGTAGGGGCGATCGCGATCGGGCAAGATGCCGCCCTGCTCACAACACTCATCGCCCTGGCGATGCACCACCGCCAAACCGCAGCGGCCTTGGCGACCTTACCGATTCCGACCCCCGCGATCGCCAATGTGCTCAACCAACTGGGCCAAGACTGGCAGCAGTACGCCCTCACCCAAAAGCCCTATCTGGAAGACTGGCTCGATAGTCTGTTTGATTGGCGGCGATCGTGGTCACGGTAACACGGCCCAGCCCAAAGCCGCCAAACGCCCCCGTCAAGTTGGGGGGTGCTCCACATTCGCCTGCTGGCAATTGGTACAAAGCCCATAAAACTCCAGCATGTGATAGTAAATCTTAAATTGATAGGACTCGTTGAGTTGATGCTCCAGATCATGCACCGGGCATTCCTCAATCGGGATCGAGCTACCACATTGCAGACAAGTGAGATGATGCCGATCTTCTTGGATCAGACTGTACACCGCTTCGCCACCGACGACCGTTCGCGCCTGCACCAACCCTTCTAGCTTCAGGCTTTCGAGGGAACGATAGACCGTCGCCAGCCCCATTGCCAGGTTGCGCCGTCGCAGTTCGATATATAAGTCTTGAGCCGAAATCTGACAATTCAGACTTTTCAGCGTGTTGATAATTCGCTCTTGGTTCCGCGTGCGCCGGGGTTTCATGGGATCAAAGGACAACTCAACAAACGGGTAAAACAGGTGGAAAATTACAGGCCAGGAAAACGGGCGCAGGCTCAGAAAAGCGGTAGCATCAGGAGTGTTATTGCATTCAAGCTGGGATTGTGACTCAAACCTATCACGCTCAAATTTACGTTACCTTGCGGCCTTCAGTGCTGGATCCGGCTGGAACGGCAGTGCAGTCTGGCCTAAAACACATGGGCTACGACAATGTAGAACAAGTGCGCATTGGGAAATACATTGAAGTGACCCTGACGGCGGCGGATCAGGACAGCGCTAAAACGCAGCTTGATACGATTTGCGATCAGCTTTTGGCTAACCCCGTTATTGAAAATTATCGGATTGAATTGCTAGAAATGTCTACATCCATGAACAGGAGTTCATAAGTCGGGGCGATCGCCCCGGCCATCCTGCTAACGATCTGGGGTTTGACTGGGCGAACCGCTACAGGCATTCCCGCACGGGCAACGGCGCGATCGCCGGACTCGTCTCAGCCCCCTGGGCCACTAACTGCACCTGCCCATCCGCCCCGATCACCCAGCCTTGCGCTTCCACGAAGGCTGTTGCACCTTCAACCAGACCCCTGTCACCTGCGGCTTTGCCGGGTTCCGCCCGGTTGCCACCGTCCGCCTCGACCGTCACCCAATTCGTTACAACCGCCTCATCCGCCAACATCTCCGTCGGGCTAGTCGGCACACCGCCCCGCCCCGTCGCCACAAAGGAACTGGCCCGTCCCTTCCGCGAGACACACCGGCGATCGATCTGTTGGGTAGTATCCGTTAAGTTCACGGGCAAGGCCACCAAGCCCCGACTGGGGTCAACATTGGGCAAATTCAGCGTCACCGTTCCATTTAAGCCAAAGGTGGAACTGGCAGTGATGTCGCTAAACGGCGTTAACCGGGGCCGAAACTGCAAGCCAAAAATCCCCTGAGCGGTAATATTCACCCGCCCGCCACTGCCCGTAAACGCATTCGCGGTGATATCGCTATTCTCCCCCTTCACCCCGATAATAAATCCCTTTGGAGCGTTAATCGTGACGTTGCCGCCATTGCCGCCCTGCTGCGCCGTCCCCGCCGTGGCAGAGATCAGGCTGCCATTCCGCATCAACAGCAACCGCCCGACGTTCAGGTTAATGTTGCCCCCATCCACCGCCGCCGACTCCGCACTGATCACCCCGCGATTCATGCGAATCTCTGGACTTGCCACGCTGATATCTCCGGCTCCCCCCGCCCCTTGGGACTGCACATAAATGCCACTGGCGGCACTCACGGGCGCGACGCGATCGCCAAATTGCGCGACACGAGTTGCGTAGGTGGCATCGGTGCCGATGATGGTGAGGCGATCGCGCGCATTCACCGTCACACTCCCCGCCCGTCCGCTGCCCTCCGTCACCGCCAGCAATTGCCCCCCATTCACCAGATCCACTGTCGCCGCTTGAATCGTGAGGTTGCCACTGTTGCCGCTGTTTTGGGCACGGGCATCGACCACCCCCCCATCGGATACCTGCAAGCTGCGGGTGTTCACGCTAATATCACCGCCATTGCCCGCTCCGGCAGTAGAGGTAAACAAGCCACTCGACCGCCCTAACAAACCTGTGCCACTCACCTGGACGGCATCGCGGGCTGTAATTTCCATCGTCCCGGCATCGCCTGTGCTGAGGGTATTCGCACTCAATTGTGCGCCATTGAGGACTGCCAATGTGTTCGATTCAATCTGGATGGTGCCGCCCGTGCCTGCTGCCCCGCTGCCCACGCTGCTGAAGGCAAACCCGTTGTCGAATAGGACGCGATCGCGCGCGGAGATTTGCACATTCCCGGCATCGCCGTTGCCCAGGGTGTTAGCAATCAATTGGGCACCATTGCGGACGGTCAGAACGTTCGATTCAATCTGGATATTGCCGCCTGTGCCCCTCCCGGTGGCGGCGACGCTGCTGACTGCCACACTCTGGTCACTAAACAGGACGCGATCGCGGGCGGAGATCCGCACATTCCCGGCATCGCCGTCGCCCAAAGTAACCGCCAGCAACTGGGAGCCATTGCGGACTTCGAGCGCGTGGGAGTCAATTTGAATATTGCCGCCCGTTCCGGTTGCCCCTGTGTCCACGCTGCTGAAGGCAAACCCATTATCAAACAACACGCGATCGCGCACAGAAATCAGCACATTTCCGGCATCCCCCGTACCTTCGGTGTTGGCGATCAATTGTGCGCCATTGCGGACTTCCAGTGCGGTGGAGTCAATTTGGATATTGCCGCCCGTGCCCGTTGCCCCTGCGTCCACACGGCTGAAGGCAAACCCATTGTCAAACAAGACGCGATCGCGGGTGGAAATTAGCACACTCCCAGCCTCCCCCGTGCCCTCGGTACTGGCAATCAATTGTGCGCCATTGCGGACTTCGAGGGCGTGGGAGTCAATTTGGATGTTGCCGCCCGTTCCGGTTGCCCCTGTGCCCACACGGGTGAAGACAAACCCATTATCGACCAGGACGCGATCGCGGGCATTGATCATGATATCGCCAGCATCGCCCGTCCCATCAATACTGGCCGTCAATTGCGCCCCATCCCGGACTTCGAGTGAGTTCGCGTCAATCTGGATATTGCCCCCGCTGCCCTGCGGGAGAATTCTTTGATTCCCGTCTCCGACACTGCTGGCGGCTCCACTGGCAACTGTCCCATCGGCACTGGTGCCACTAAACAGGACGCGATCGCGGGCGGAGATCCTCACATTCCCGGCATCCCCTGCGCCCAAGGCATTGGCGATCAACTGTGCCCCGTTGAAGACTTCTAGCGAGTTCGTGTCAATCTGGATATTGCCCGCATTGCCCGTTGCCCCGGCTGCCACACCGCTGAAAGCAAACCCATTGTCGAACAGGACGCGATCGCGGGTGGAAATCAGCACATTCCCGGCATCCCCCGTGCCTTCGGTGTTGGCAATCAATTGCGCGTCATTGCGGACGGTTAGGGCGTTTGCGTCAATCTGGATATTGCCACCCTTGCCCACGCCCGTGTCTGCTACACCGCTGAAGGCAAACCCATTGTCGAACAGGACGCGATCGCGGGCAGAAATCAGCACATTCCCGGCATCCCCTTGTCCAAAGGTATTGCTCACGAGTTGCGCACCGTCCGTCACCGACAGCGACCCCGTGCGAAGCGCAATAGTCCCGCTTTGTCCTGTTCCCCCGGATAAATTACTTCTCAAGCCAAACCCGGTGATGGCAGTGGTGTCCTGTGCCAAGAGCGTGATTGCTCCGGCGTTGCCTGATCCAGATGTGGTTGTGATGAGATTGGTGACGGTCAGGTTGGCGCGGCCATCGATCACGACGGAACCCGCGTTGCCTGTAAATGCCCCCACATCATCGGCAAAAAGGGTGTTGACGGTGATGTTGCCACCCGGTAATGCGGCTTGGGGGTGATATTGGTTACTGAAGAGTGCCAATCCATCGGGAACGAAAAAAATAACAACGTTGACGGAAATATTTGCACTGGTGGCACCCCCAACGGTTGGATTTTGGGGCGCAGGGGTGCCAAGGCGTTGATTGCCTGGTAAACCGCCGAACTGTGCCCAATCGATGCCTGCCCGGATATCTAGGGTGGGGCGAGTGTTGCCCGCGATCGCCACCACGGTTCCATCCGACAGTGGCACCGTCGCATACTGCGGAAAAGCCGTCGGGTTAATCGTACTGGCAACCGGCCCCGTTCCCGTAATCGCAATGATGCCTGTGGAGGTGACAGCACCACCCGCCAAAATGTGGAGAGATGCCCCCGTGTAGTTGCCAAAACTGAAATCGCCATTGGCAAAAATCACCGGATCTGACTGGCTACCCCAATCCCCCAAACTGCCATCCAATTGTTCGATGCGCATCGTCCCGCCGACCCGAAAATGGGCATCGCCATTGATGGGCGTGGCACTGCGGAGTGTGAGATCTTGTCCCGACGTGATCCCACTATCAGGATGATTCAGCAGCACCACATTCACGCCCTGATTCCCCTGAATCAGCAGATGTCCCTGGGACTGCACCTGCACAGGGGTTGAAGTCATATCGTGAATCTGGATTGTGTCCTGTGCCTTCAGTGTCAAGTCCTGCCCAGCAACAAGTTGTCCTTGCAGATCCAGGCGATCGCCTTCCAGGAACAGGTCTTGTCCAGTGGTGAGGGTGCCGCGAGTTGTCAGTGTCGTGCCAGGGGCAATCCGACCGGACTGCAAGCCGGGAGCCACATTGATCGTTAGCAGCGGCGGTGCTTGGGGATTGATCGCGCTGAACTCGCGGCCATTGGCAAACTGAAAACTGTTCGCCGTCGTGGCAAAAAATGACCCACCAACTTGCAGACGGGCATTCGTGCCGAAAACAATGCCGTTGTGATTCAGGAAAAACAAACTGGCAGTCCCGTTGGCTCGGAGCAATCCATCAATGGTGGACATGGAATTACCCGTGACGCGGGTGAGGATTGTTTGGATGTGAGCCGCGTTGTTGAACCAGGCAAAACCGCCTGTGGGCACCGAGAAGTCTTGAAAACTGTGATACAGATTCACGCCGCGTTCGGTGCCGCCGTTGATCAGGCATTGGGCACAGCCCGGAGGCACCTGAGAGTTGACAGGCAGGGTGGCATCGGGAATGATTTGGGCGATCGCGGGGGAGGCCGTCCCGATCGCGGCGATGACTGAACTGAGGGCGACGGCCAACGGGCGCAGGATCGACATAGGGATAGACAGTCTGATTAGGGGGGATTGAGCGCAGCCAACCACCAAGCTAACCCAAAGCTACGGATAATTTGACCAAGAAACAAAATCGCGATCGCCGCTTTTGTCACCATCACCGCAAAATTTTCAGGTAAAACCTCGTTTAGTTTTGCGTGGATTTCCTTCGCAAGGGCTGGTCTTTGTTCGCTCCAGTCAGGGCCGCGATCGCCCTTAGGTGAAGTTAGGCTAGGGGAGTGGCCAAATCAACCTTGTGGGTTTCGCCCATTGTCGTGACGCGATCGCCCGCTTGGAGTTTGCGTCCTCGACGGGTTTCCCGTTTCCCGTTAACGGTGACTTCGCCAGCCTGAATCAGCAGTTTAGCCTGTCCGCCCGTTTGCACAATGCCTTTGACTTTCAAAAATTGGTCGAGTTTGATGGTGTTGGATTCAGAAGGATGAGTAGTCATGCAGGTTCCTGCTTGGCGCAAAATGTGTCTTTCTTCATCCTAAGTTGTGGTTGAGCTTTCGTTGCATTTTATGAGTACCCAGCAGCATCTGCGCCAGTTTTTGCACCGGATCGACGGACAAAGTTACAAGACGTACAAAGATTTGGAACGGTGGTATGAATTTCCAGAGTGGGTGTTGCGGATCGATCGCGTCCAGGGCGACCCGTTTGCGGCTCCGAGCCAATGCCGGATTCAGGTGCCCCAGGCGATCGCCCAAATTCCTCCAGAGCTATTTTGTTCACCGAGTCGGGCGATCGCCTTACGGGATTATCTGACGCGCCAATGCGATCGCCTGTGCCAGTCCCTGCGGCAACAGCGGGGGAGCGGTCGAAGTGGGCTGTTGGCCATCAGTCAACCGGGCCAGACCATTCTCGAACGGACTTCCGTCTTGGTATCGGCGGAATGGGTAGAAGCCCGCTTTGTGGTGGGCTTGCCGGCTTTTGGTCGCAGGGTCGCGGGGTACCAGGCTGCGGAGTTGTTGTGCGAGGATTTACCGGCGATCGCCGCCCAAGCGTTGATGTATGCGGCTCTTGATGCAGCCCAGCTCCGGCAGCACGTTGAAACGGCTGAAGATGCCGACTGGTTACGCGCCCAGTTGCGCGATCGCGGCTTGGTTGCTTTTGTGGCCGATGGTGCCGTGTTGCCCCGGCGGAGCGGTGTAGACGATCGCCCCTTGCCCGATGGAGTGCCTTTTCGATCGCCAGAGTCGTTGCGGGTGGAGTTCACCTGTCCCAATCGAGGTCGGATGACGGGAATGGGCATTCCGGCGGGAGTGACCCTGATTGTGGGCGGCGGGTATCACGGCAAATCCACTTTGCTCCGTGCGTTGGAAGTGGGCGTTTATAACCATAAACCGGGGGATGGTCGCGAATATGTCGTGACTCAAGCCTCAGCGGTCAAAATTCGGGCGGAAGATAAGCGGAGTGTGGCCCAGGTGGATATTTCGCCGTTTATCCAGAATTTGCCCCAGGGGCGATCGACGACGCAGTTTTCGACTGCCAGTGCCAGCGGCAGCACCTCCCAGGCGGCCAATATTATGGAAGCGCTGGAGGCTGGTAGCCAGGTGTTGTTGGTCGATGAAGATACGGCGGCGACCAATTTTATGATTCGCGATCGCCGAATGCAGGCTCTCGTGGCCAAAACCCAGGAACCGATTACTCCCTTTGTCGATAAAGTGCGCCAACTGTATACCGAGCACGGGATTTCGACCATTTTGGTGATGGGCGGCAGTGGCGATTATTTTGAGGTGGCCGATACTGTCCTTGCGATGCACCAGTACGAACCGGACGAAGTGACCGCCCAGGCCCACGCGATCGCCCAACAATATCCCACTGATCGCACCCCCGAAGGCGGCACCACCTTTGGCCCCATCCCGACCCGTCGGCTTTCTGCCCTGGCTCAATCCCCCGATCGCGACTACCTCAAATGGAAAACTTACGATCTCGATACCCTTGTAATTGATCGGGAAGAAATTGACCTGTCAGCGGTGGAACAACTGGTGGATCCGGCCCAACTCCGGGCGATCGCCGCCACCCTAGTCTACTTGCGCCAAACCGGGCTTGCCGATCGCCAAACGTTGCCCGATGTGCTCGATCAAGCCCTGACCACGATCGCGACTCAGGGTTTTGATGCCCTCGTTCCCATTCCGCCGGGGGACTTTGCCCACTTTCGCCGTTGGGAACTGGCCGCCGCCCTTAACCGTTGGCGATCGCTACTCCCACCGTGAGCGATCTTTGAGGGGCGATCGGGGGCTACGGTGTCGGCTTATGCCAACGGCGTGCCATCTTTGTGGGTTAACTGCCAGCCATAACTTTGCTGCCCCGCCAGATCCACATCGGGATAAATCACCTCATCACCGGGTAAGCGATCGCCCACTTCCAAATACACCGCTTCCACGTCAGTCCGATTCACCAACTGATGCCCATTTGCCTGCCCTGCGGGAAAGCCCGCCGCCATCCCCGCGCCCAAGACCTGTTCCCCCGCCTCCGTTACCAGGGTGATCTCCCCCGACAACACGTAGATAAACTCATCTTGCTTGGTGTGCCAGTGGCGCAACGCCGACGCGCCCCCCGGTGCCAGGGTCACCTGGTTGACTCCAAAATTTTTTAACCCCAGTGCATTCCCTAAGGCTTGTTTCTGGCGGCCTGCAACCGTGGCTTTGAAAGGGTCGGGATAAATGGTGCCGGTGCGCACACTGACCGTGGCCGGGTCGATCGCGGGTAACGACACGGTAGGCTGTTTGGGCTGTGGTTCGGGTGATAGCTCTGCTGACATAAAGCCTGGGTTTGAACGCGATTGTTTTGTACTGTAACTCGAAGTTTGGTTGTCCTGGTGCTGTCTGGGCGATCGCCCGTTCATTGTGAATTGTGTCTGGCCAAATCAGAGAGCGCCATGAACTCGCTAGGCTTGGGAGATGTTGCAACGGAACCAGGAATGAATCAATCTGCTTTTTTTCAGCACATCCCCCAAGGTGAAGCGCGGGTTGGCACCACCACAATTCCCGTCCCCGTTTTTTATCACGACATTGCCTCCTTGGCTGCGCAGTTTTTGGCTCCCCTGGCCAAGCTGCAAGCGCTCTTGCCTTCACCCCGAATGCATCCTCTGCGGGTGACACCCTGGCATGGGGTGGTGAATATTGCTGCCTATGCGTATCGCCGTTGTGATCTTGGCCCCTACAACGAAGTGGCGATCGCGATTCCCTTTGTGTTGGATCAGCCTTCGCCCTTATTTGTCGGCACCTTGAGCCCGGTTCCACCCGTGTTACAAGTCTACGTCCACCATTTGCCTGTGACGACCCAACTCTCCTGTGATGCGGGCATTCAATGGGCTAACTATCCCAAATTTGTCGCGACGATCGCCTGCCAGTCCACAGACTCGACGGTGCAATTTACCTTGCAAGATGGCGATCTCCCCATTCTGACTCTCGCGGGCAAAACCGGGCCACTCCGCCCAACGCCGCGATCGCGATTTCATCCGATAACCTGGCGCGATGGCTATCTCCTCCGGAGTGAGTTTATTGCTGAAGCCCACGACCACTATGTGGGCAAAGGCGCAGACTTAGACCTGCAACTGGGGGATCATCCCATTGCCCAAGAGCTAAAAGCGTTGCCGCTAGGCCGCGCGATCGCCTATCAATACACACCGCACTACCAGGGCATTTTGACCCCAGTGCTAGAAAGCCTCGACTTAACCACTGCCAGCGCGCAACCGCTCAGAAATAACGGCTAACACCGCTGTAATTATTTCTGTCGCGGCATAAAACTGGGGAACTAGCGTGTGGATATCTTCAGGTACCCAAGGCTGCTTCGCTTCGAGTTTTTCTCATTCACCTTAAGACAGAAGGAATCTGTGTATGCGTCGGTTTTTCATGCAATCAGGTTTGCTGGGCGGTATGGGTTTTCTCGCGGGAATGGCGATCGCCGCCCCAGCCCAAGCCTTTACGCTATCAGGCTTCACCACCACAGGGGCCACCATGAGCGGGATGGAGATTACGGTCAACTACCTCAACGGCGGCGCTGAAACCGTGTTATGGAAAACAACTGGCGCAGAGTCGGGTGGGGCCTTTGGCTCTGGGTGGTCGTTGAGTTTGGCGGGGAACAGTTATTTTGGTGCGCCGTGGCTCCTGGAAACCGATGCAGGCTTTACCCGAGCGATCGCCTCCTTACGCATCAATGCCATCCCAGGCAACACCGTATTTGATATTGATGACAATGACTATAAAACTCCCGGCTCGGCCCAAGGCTTTCCCTTCCTGCTGGATTCAGGGCGAGGGCCAGATGCCTTTGCCTACTTGACCGACATCGCTGGTGCCCAAGACGATTTGAAAGGCGTACTCACCTTACAGTGGCATCAGGGCTTTTTGGGATCGATGGGGTTCTGGGCCGATACGGACAATGGCACCGCGAATGAGCCCGTGCGGGCTGTCGAAACCGCCCCCGAACCGACCACCATTGCCGGACTGGCCCTTGCCGCCGCTGGCTTTGCCGGAGTTCGTCGCCGTCGCCCTGCCTAACCCGAACTAAAACCGCGATCGCCCTCCGGGGGAACTTGAGTCTCCGGCAAATGCTTTAACCCCCAGCGGGCGATAACTTTTAACACTGGCCGCAGGCTTTCCCCCTGCTCTGTGAGTTGATAATTCATACGGCGGGAATGGTTACTGTAGGGCTGCTTTACCACCAATCCCAGTTCTTCCAACAGTTTGAGCCGATTCGCCAAAATATTGGTCGAAATGCCTTCGGGGGAAGCGAGAAATTCCTCAAACCGCTGCTTGCCAAAAAACATCATGTCGCGGATGACCAACAGCGTCCAGCGATCGCCCACCAAATCGAGGGTACAGGCAATGGGACAGGGCGATCGGCGGTCAGACTCCATGCAACACTCCAGGCACATCACTTCCTTGCATTTTACAAGTAAACCTGTCATAGTAACTTTTAACTTGCAATTCAAAAGTCACTTGAGGTGTTTATGGCGCGATCGCTCACAACGGCCCAAACTGGGGCGCATTTTGCGGTGGTTCACCTGGGGGCGTTTGCTGACTTGCAGCAATACCACTTTGAAGTCGAAGCCCAGCCATTGGTTATGGAAGGCAAAGTTTTTCTCAAAGATGTATTGCAGTTAACTGGGGCAGAAGTTTCTTTTAATACCCTCCCGCCGAAAAAATCCTTGCTGTTTTACCACAAGCACCATCTCAACGAAGAGATTTACCTCTTTCTGGCGGGTGTGGGAGAGTGTCAGGTGGATGGTGAAATTTTCCCCGTTGCCCAAGGGTCGGTTGTGCGAGTCGCCCCAGAGGGAGAACGGTGTTTACGCAATTGCTCGGCCACCGAGGAACTTCAGTGGATCGTGGTGCAGGCCCGTGCCCATTCCTTCAGCGATCGCACCATTCAAGATGGATACGCCAGTCCCAAACGAGTCCGCTGGCTCCGACGAGAGGCAACTCCAGCCAGCGGGCTGTGACATTACCCTGGGCCAGGGGCGATCGCGCCCCGTTTTTTCCCACCGCCCAATTTCCCCTTTACAATGCAAAGCAGATCAGTCACATTCTGTCAGGCAAGCATTTTTTCCTATGATTAAAGCCTACGCAGTCCACGAACCCGGCGGCCAGTTGGAACACTTTGAGTACGATCCAGGGCCACTGGGTAAACAAGAAGTTGAAATTCAAGTTGAATATTGCGGCATCTGCCACAGCGATCTCAGCATGGTGGACAACGAATGGGGCATCTCCCAATATCCGCTGGTGCCGGGGCACGAAGTCATTGGGGCGATCGCTGCCGTCGGTGAAGAGGTCACCACCTTGAGCGTGGGCCAGCGCGTGGGGTTGGGGTGGTTCTCTCAGTCCTGTATGCATTGTGAATGGTGCATGTCTGGCGATCACAATCTGTGCCAAACCGCCGAAAGCACTATTGTCGGGCGGTATGGTGGCTTTGCTGATCGAGTGCGAGCCCATCAAGAGTGGGCAATTCCCCTCCCCGCAGACCTCGACCCCGCAAAAGTCGGCCCCCTATTTTGTGGTGGCCTGACGGTGTTCAATCCGATCATTCAATTAAATATCCAGCCCACCGACAAAGTTGGTGTCCTTGGCATCGGGGGCTTAGGCCACATGGCGTTGCGGTTTCTCCATGCGTGGGGATGTGATGTCACGGCATTTTCCACTAGCCCAGACAAAGAAGCCGAAGCCCGCGAACTAGGCGCAAACCATTTTATTAACTCCCGCGATCCCGCAGCGTTGAAATCCATTGAGAATACGTTTGATGTGATTATTTCAACGATCGCCGCTGATCTCGATTGGAGCACCTATATTGCCGCCCTGCGCCCTAAAGGTCGGTTGCATTTAGTCGGTGTCGCGCCCAGCCCGATCGCCACCCACATTTTTCCGATGATTTCTGGCCAAAAGTCACTTTCTGGCAGTCCGCTGGGGAGTCCGGCCACCGCCGCCCGAATGCTAGATTTTGCGGCACGGCACGGCATTGAACCCATCGTTGAAGTGTTTTCCTTTGACCAGGTGAACGAGGCAATAGAGAAGCTCCGGAATGGACAACCCCGCTATCGACTGGTGCTGAAACATTAGACGCGCTTTAGACCAGCGCGATCGCAGGGATAGAATCCCAAAAACAAGCGATCGCCCCACTTAATTGACGGATAGTTGCACGCGATCGCGCCCCAGGGACTTTAACAATTCCAGGGTTTCTGTCACCCGTTGATAAGACGCTTGCTTATCCGCTTGCAAAACAACCGTGCCCTGGGGCATCGCTTGAAAATACTGTTGCACGCGGTTGGTCAGATGAGTCATCGTTGTGGCCTCATCGCCCAAAAAGAGCTGGCCTTGTGGATTTAGCTTCACAATCAACGGCATACCTGGATTCTCTGGAACAACTGTTGCCGCTGATGCCGCTGAGGGGGCGTTAACCGCTGCAAACAGAGTTTTCCACGTAGCCACTGTGCCCCGGCCAATTTCCATATCCGTTGTACTTTCATCAGCCCACACCAGGCGAATGGTCATGTTTTGGTTGGGGGCCGATCGCAACGCCGCAGCTAAGTCGGGGCTGACTGGGCCGTCGGCGTAGGTATAGGTCTGATTATGAATCGCAAATTTGATGGCAACAGGCGTTTTGGTGGTGCTGTAGCGCCGATAGATCGGTTCCTGTTCAGGATAGCGAACTTCTTTCTGCTTACCGCGATATTTGATCCACTTGCTCTTCCACACCGTGCGATAGCCAACCACGTCCGCATGATATTGGAGATAGGTCGCCCGAATCCCCTGGGGAGCCCAACTGCTCACAAAGGTAAAGCTGCCCCCGTCAAAATTTTTGTCATACACAACATCGCCATCAAAGCGATCGCGCACAATTTCTGACCACTTCACTTTGGCATCTGGGCCGATGGGGGCCGGGGCAACTGCGATACCGCTGGCCGCCGAACTGAGTACAATCGCGACCCCAAATCCGAATACGCACAAGGGATATCTCAACATCAGCGCTCTTCCGCTTCCTCCACTCAACACAAGCAATAGGGGTGTATACAACAGCGCCGTTAGGGATTATGCAAACGTTGCCGCCACCCACCCCAAATTTAACCCTTTAGGGTCAGGCCCAGTAGTCAGGGCAAAGTTGCGCCTGAGCGGAGTTGCACCTGGGTGGGACAAGTCGTTCAGGAGTTAGCGGCAAGCTCCCGTTCTTTTTTTTCGCCAGATGTGTTAGAGTGCTGGGCAACCAGTTAGCCTAGCTTGTCTGCTGAGCTTAGACTCAGGCAGGGCAAGACGGAGGAACCAGTTAAGTGGGGCGTACTGGGCGATCGCGGATCGTTCAGAGGTCAACTCTCAGACCTAGCCCGTCAGCTAACTTCGGAGGCATTGGGAGCGGACTGAACGGCAGAGTCTTTCACAAGAAAATTTTCTTCTCCGTTAGTTTCCGCCATTTTGAGGCTGGTACAACTGCACCCTGACCCCTGGGCGATCGCCACGGGGGCCTTTTTAGACACTGGAGAAATGCTATGGAGAACTGGCCTGCGATCGCCGCTGGTGCGATCTTCGTGGGTGTGATTGCCCTCGTGATGACCGAATGGCTCCATCTGACATTAGCCGCCATGCTTGGCGCGTTGTTGCTGGTTTTTCTCAATGTTTTGACCTTGGATGAAGCGATCGCCTACATCGCCAAAAGCCACACCACCTTGGGCTTATTTTTCGGGGTCATGGTCATGGTCAGAGCCTTTGAACCCACCCAAATTTTTGCCTACCTGGCCACCCAAATGGTCTTGCTAGCCAAAGGCAAAGGGAAACGGCTCTTGCTCGGCATCGTTGCACTCACCACCCCCATTTGTGCCATGCTGCCCAATGCCACCACCGTCATGCTCCTCGCCCCCCTCATTCCCCCCCTCGCCCAAGAAATCGGGGTCAACTTTGTGCCCTTGCTGATTCTCATGGTCTTTGTGGCCAACAGTGCCGGCTTGTTAACCCTGGTTGGCGATCCGGCCACCTTCATTGTGGGCACCTCAATCAACATGAGCTTCATGGATTACTTAAAAACCCTGAGCCTGGGTGGTGTCTTAGCGGTTTTTACCCTCGTAGTCATGCTCCCCTTTCTGTTCAAAAAAATCTGGAAAACAGAACTGCCCGACCTCGACCACCTGCCCCATCCCACCGTCAACCATCCACGGATGTTGGGCTTGGGCGCTGTGATTGTGGCTCTGGTTTTGATTTTTTTTGTGATTGGGGAAAGCTTGCCAGTGCCCGTCTCGCCAGCCACCGTGGCCTTGTTGGGCGCAACCCTGTGTTTGCTCCTCGCCCACCATAGCGGCATTGACTCTATTAACAACATCCTGCGAGATGTGGATTGGTGCACATTGTTGTTTTTTATGAGTATTTTTGTGTTGATTGGGGGGTTGGAAAAAACGGGAGTCGTGAGTCAGGCGTCCAATCTCCTCGCCGTTGTCCTAGGTCAAAACATTGCCTTTGGCGCGATCGTCCTGGTTTTGGTCATCGGCCTGCTGTCGAGCGTCGTGCCCAATATTCCCCTAGTGGTGGCAATGGTGCCCCTGCTCAAAGAATATCTGGTGAATGCCGGCTTTGTTGGGCCAGAAATCTTAGCACCTGACTTTAACGGGCAACTGCCCCCGGAAGTTTTGCCGCTGTTTTACGCCATGATGTTTGGCGCAACCTTGGGGGGGAACGGTACGCTGGTCGGGGCCTCATCCAATATTGTGGCCGCAGGCATCGCCGAACAACACGGTAAACGGCTTTCCTTTGGCACGTTTTTGTATTACGGGTTACCCGTCATGTTGGTGCAACTGGGCATGACAGTCTTATATATCACCGTGGCCTTTTTGCGAACCTAATCGCGGGCCGTACCCTCTGAGGGAGCTAGCTTTGGGCGCATGGCGATCGCAGCCTCCTCCACCCGGAGCCGCCACTTAGGGGAGTGGGATTGCGCAAGTTGTAGGAGGAATCTAACCGGGCCAACCAGGCATAATACAGACACAAAGGACAAGACACAAGCACAGGCAACACCCAAATCATCCCAACTATTGGGCTTGGCGTAGTGAAGTGGAGAACATTCATCTAGGCTGTCCGGGTTTACCCAACCAAGTTTGTGATCGAAATCCTGAGGGGCTATGACGGGTGAGTCACATCTGGATGATGGGGCTCACCTTTTTGTTGTGGAAACATCAGTTCTAGCTGGGGCCAGCATCACCGCTGTAACTCACTGTTCTAGGGATGATAGAAGAGTCAGCAACACACCCAGCCTGACACCTACAACCAGGATCGACCTTGACTTTTACTCATTTTGGAGATTGCCCCATGTCCACGCTTCAATCGTTCCAGGCGTTGCCACTGTTCTGCGAACTGCGCACCCTGCCCCGCACCCTGCGATCGCGCCCGCATCTCTACATGAAGTGGGAGCGGGTAAACGGACGGCTAATGGCCACCTGGCTCCAGCAACCAGACTAACCACGCCACCGGACAAGACTTTGGCTTTACTCTGACTTTGGGGGGTTCTCTAGGCTATCCTAGAGAACTTTTTTTGATGATCAGCCCTTCAACAAAACCTTACTTTGCCTCGCGATCGCACTCAGCTAAGACTGAGTTGAACCTTGATTTGCGCCCTGATTCTGTTGATTTGTGGGATTGAGTTCTTGCAAGAGGGTCGCGATCGCGGCTTCCTGCTGGGGATCGACCCCTTGAGCATAGTTCACCGGAAAAGGCACTACTACATCAGGTTCCACACCCCGGCCTTCCAACCGCTGGTTGCCATCAACATAAACATCGGCAACGGCCACATAAAGCAAACTACCATCCTGCATCAAAAAGGGGCGTCCGGCCACCACAGCCCCTGCGGTTTTACTCCCCACGACTTTGCCAATGTCATAGGCTTGAAAGCCATAGGCCAAAATCTCTTTGGCGCTCCGACTGCCCTCATTCACAATCATCACGACTGGATTTTGCCAATGGGTACGACTGATGGACGACTTGCGATCGCGGCCAATACTGGTTAAGGTTGGGCCTTTACCCGTGAATATATTCAGCACCGACATCGGCGAACCGCCCCACCCATCGCGCAAATCTAAAATCAGGCCATCCGCTTCCCGCAATTTGCCATAAAACAAATCATTTTCTAACTGCGCTTGAAACTGATCATTGGCATAAGACCACATGTGCACATAACCCAACTTTTTGCCATCCCTGGAAATGATGCGAGTGCTGGCTTTTTGGGCATCAAGAAACATCGTCGCGGGCAAAAACACTTTAGGAGTAGCGGTCAGTTCAAGGCGACTACTGGAATCGGGCGATCGCTGCACCAAGACCCGAACCGATTTTCCGGCTTTGCCTGCAAAAGACTGAATAGGATGGAAAGGTTGACCATCCACACTGAGGATTTCATCTCCAACGAGCAACTTTGCTTGTTCCGCTGGCGAACCTTCCAGTATATTTTTAATGAATAACTTACCGTCGATTGTTTGAGTGATCACGCCAATATCGGTATATTCCAACTTATTAGTTGGAAAAATAGTTTTTGGTAAGTTTTTCAACTCTCGACTGCGGGTTTGAAAGATTCCCAAAATTTGATAGTAAGTGGGTTCTTCCGGTGTTAAAAACCGAGTATGAGAGGTTTTCAGCTCACCAATCATCGTGTTGATTAAGCTTGATAGTTCACTGGTTGATTTTGCTTGTTCAGCCTTGGGCAAATACTGGTCTTTGAGAGCTGACCAATTCGCGCCATTAAAAGTAGTATCAAAGAAATTTTCCTGAATCGTTTGCCAGGCTTGATTGAAGACTTTGGCCTGAGGCGACATCGCCGGAGCCATGAGCGGCAAGGCAACAAACCCGATCGCGAGCGCCAGGAAGCCCGCGATCGCCCAACGAACACTCCGTTTAGCCCAACGCAAATGCAGCCAACGAGAACGCGGCCAACGAGGTTGCATGTTCATGACAGTCTGAGGCGTGCAAACAACCTCTCAATCCTAACGAAATCATTGCTGAGACTCGGTTTCCTTTCGTTCCAGAATATTAAACTTCACCAAATAGCCCAATGTCGCCAAGAGGCGAACAGGATGTTGGTCAGCATACCAGGTGGCGATGGTCTGAAGTGATTGGGGCCCTTCCGCCGCGAGCCGTTGCACCAATTGGGCGATCGCCGGAACCGCCAACCGTTGCTCCGCACCAAAGCTTGTAATCCAGGTTGCTTGCAACTGATTCAGCACCTCCGGCGTGCAGAGCGGACTAACCTGTAAGACGGTTTCTGGCCCCAGGGTTGCCGTGGGATAGTGGGCAAACTGCCGGAACGGATCATCCCACAACGGATGGGGCGGCGCACCGACTTTGACCGGGGCTATTGTTGAGGCGGCCTGTCGCTGTTCCTGCAACTGAGTCCACAACGCTTCATAGGCGGCAATGACCACTTTCCAGTCATACACACGTTGCGCCCGTTGCCGCCCACTGTCTCCCATTTTTTGGCGCAATTCTGGTTGGGTCATTAGCGTGATTAAGGCGTGAGCACAGGCATTCACCTCGACTGCCGACATCATGGCAATGTGGCCAATATAAGTGCTGTAATTGAGCGCATCAATGCCATACCGGGCGGCATATTCCATCCCGCTTCCGGGGGGCGGGGTCACGGTGGGAATGCGGAACCCATCCACGCGATCGCGAACCGTTTCTTGATAGCCATTCCAATCAGACACAACGACGGGTAACCCGGCGGCCATCGCTTCGATGGGGGTAAGCCCAAAGGTTTCTTGAATATTGTCAGCCAGGGAGATAAAAATATCGGCAGCAGACCAAATGTTTTGGCGAATGTCGGGATGGCGACCATCCACAAACAGCACATTGACCGAGGGGCAAAATAACCGGGCACTTTCTTTGAAGCCAACTTCTTCACGCTCATCTTCAAACCAACCCGCCTGAATGAGATGCACCTTGCGGCCAACGGCCTGGGCAGCTTGTTCCAGGGCCATATACATCGGCACGGGATGGGCTTTAGCATAGAAAATAAGGCGACCCACATACAACACCACCAGGTCTTCTGAGGCAATGCCCAGTTGGTGGCGCAGGCGATCGCGGGCTTCGGGGTTGCGCTGAAAGCGTTCACAATCCACCCCCAACGGGATGACGGGTAATTGCACCGGAGTTGTCGGACGGGCACCAAGGCGATCGGCCAGATAGTCCGCCCAGTGATTGAGCAGACTGTCCACCGCTGTTTTCACTGCTTCTGAGGTACAAATCAAGGCATCCCACGGTTGCACTGGTGCAGTGAGTAAATCGCCAATCATCTGCAAGGCCCCTTTGCTGGCAATGGTGTGGGTTAACCCGCAAAGACTATAGCCCCGTTGATCAAAATATCGCCGTTGCCACGCCAGATCCGCCACTCCGGCATCGGGCCGATAAAAAATGCCAGCTTGGGCCAATTGGGGTGGGTTGCTTTCTGGAATCCACTTCAGGTCTTTAGGTTGGCGCATCCAGGGCTGCACCCGCGCACAAAATTCCGCAAACTCTGGTTGTTGGGCGGCATAGCAATAAATAGTTGAGGCCGTGCCATAGCGCATTAACCCCTGCAAGAAGCCTTCGCCAGCAGCCTGCCGCCCCATAAGGCGTTTACTGCCTGTATCGTACCCGTCGCGCTTATAAAGCACTGCTACTGAGGGAGTCATGCCGCTATCTCCAACCGCAGAAAATCCCCCTTAGTATAGGCGAAGCCAACCGAATGGGACGGATGAGGCCGGATAGAATGGCCCGCGATCGCCATGATGCTTGTTGCAGATCCCGCCGGGGCGATCGCCAACCCAGTATCGTTCCTCGCGTTACCCCCTCGGAGTCTTGTGGCCAGCAATACCGACCCATAGAAATCAGCAAAGCCCCTGGCAAAAACCAAGGGCTTTTTATCAGCGCGTTAAGCGAACCGGAAGATCGTTTTGCTTAACGAAACCCAGGGAGAATTGATGGACTAGAGATGAGTGCTCTTTTATAAGTCAACTTCTTCTAGCTTCGCGACATGATCCCGAAAAACATACAAAAACCCTGGATAAGACTTTCCATTTAGGGGGCCAGCTAATTTGAATTTAAAGTGCAAGCCACCAATTGGATGAGAGACAAGAGAAACATCCTGAACTCCAAAATATTTCCCTTTGCTCAGAACGACTTTTTCGCTACTACTAAGGTCTTGTTCTAGGGCTAAACGGGTTTTGAAAACAACACCATCGATCCGCGTCAAAAAGTGAGAAAGCGTTGACGTAGGCATAGTATTTTCACCTGCAATTCTAACTATTTAGATAGCACCAGTTCGTTTGCTAACTTCATAACTTCGTGTGTGCTGTAGAGAAATTCAGAGGACAATTCTGCAATTCCCGATCGCCCAGTCACCCGTTTAGAGTATTTTTCTCAAAGTCTTGAATTCGGGGTAGTGGAGTGATTAGAAGTTCTGTCATTCTTGCCCAAGATATGACGGGTTTAGCTAGGCTGAGTACAATAACGATCGCCCATTGCGATCGCGACTCATACAGCAAAAGTCATGACAGGTTTACGCGACAAAATTTATCCAGAAGTGTATCAAGGGCACCAAATTACGATTGATCGCTTGACCCAAATGGCCCCCGGTGGGGTCGGCCAAACCGACTTAACGGCTGTGGTAGATGATTACACCTTGCCCCAAACCTTTGACCATTGCTCGATCCATTCGGGGCGATCGCCGACGGAACCCAACACGTTGCCTACGCCTCAAGCCTCGATGGCACTAGCCGCCGCCAGAGCATACTGCGATCGCAACATGAATTCCCCACCCATGTAAAGATTGGTTTGCAAACCAGGAGAACAGGAGCAAGATAATGAAGAAATCTTGATAGTGTAAATTGCTGCCGATTTTTATTGTTAGCGTTGCTTTAAATACTTGTGAATCCTCAAGTCTATGAAATTGCGCATCTGCCGCAAATACCTGACAGTTCCGAAATTCAGCTTCTAAAGCTGTGCTACACACCCGAAGTTGGCGGAATTTGGCATTATGGTGAACACCCAATTCAACTCGCATCAACCTTTCAAGAAACGATAGTCAACAATACGCAGCCAACAGGGATAACAACCACAAAACACCATCCCCCTGCTACCGAAATCCAGTGTTCTTTGTGGGTCGCTTATTTTGGTAACTGGCCTATTGATCCTGAGCAGCTTTATTCTGGTCAAGGTATGCGAGAGTCCGCAAGTGACACTGGAACAGTGGATTACTATTTTTCTGGATTTAAGTTTGATCCAACACAGCACAATTGGGTTGGCTCCTGGGAAAAATGCGATCGCCAAGAGGTATTTAACTCAACCTTTTATTACTCTCAGACAGTGGAATTAGTTATCAATTTAGTTGATCAAACAGGACACTACACTGAGCAGAAATACACCGATACAGCGTCTTGATCCATGTCTGTTCCGGGAGCTTTGAAAGCCTTCGGATGAAGGATGGATAGCCAGAAATTGCTTCTATACAATAGTCAAAAAAATGCCCCCTTGCCGAAACAAAAGGGCGAGACGACTTGCGATCGTCCACTGTGATTTCGAATGTTTGCATGGCTGTGAAGTTGAGGACTTCAGCCAAATCGGGCTTTACTCAGCAGCAGCTTCGGGAGTGGCCGCCGTCCCAGATTGACCAAAAGCAACTCGCAAAAAGGGTGGGGCCAGGAATGTAGTCAGAATCACCATGATGATGATAGACACTTCCAGGGGCTTATCCAAAATACCGCTAGCCGAGCCGATGCCAGCAAAAACTAAGCCAACTTCACCCCGGGGAATCATGCCAACGCCGATCGCAACGCGATTGATGCCGGGTTGCCCAAATACAGCCCAACCAGTGACCAATTTACCCGCGATCGCAACCACCATCAAAAAGACCGCAATCAAAAGGCCAGCCCGGTTTTCTGGCACGGTTGGGTTGAGCACACCCAAGTCAGCCCGCGCACCCACGGTGACGAAAAAGATCGGTACGAGCAAGTCGGCGATCGGCTTGATCAGTTCATCCAGTTCATTCCGCGCATCGGTTTCATCCAGCACTAACCCGGCAGCAAAGGCCCCCAAGATGGCTTCTAAGTGGATTGCATTGCCCAAAAAGGCCATAAAAAACGCAAAGATAAAGGCCGGAATAACGATGTTGCCCCGAGTCTTTAACCGATCCACGATGGAAACGAAGGTTTTGTTGAAAACCCCGCCGAGCAGAATTGCACCAATCAGAAAAGCAGTGGCACTGACGATGAGATAGACCACGTTGGTAACATCAATCTCACCCGTTTTGGCCAAGCTTGCGACGACGGCCAGGACGATAATGCCCAAGACATCATCAATTACGGCAGCACCAACAATAATTTGGCCTTCTTTAGATTTCAGTTGACCCAGTTCTGACAACACTTTGGAGGTGATACCAATGCTTGTTGCAGTTAGGGCAGCCCCTGCAAAAATTGCCGGAATGGCGGACACATGGAAGAGGGTCATTAAGCCGACTGTCCCTGCGGCAAAAGGCGCGGCAACACCGACACAGGCAACCACTGTTGCTTGGATGCCGACTTCTTTGAGTTGGCGGAGATCAGATTCTAGCCCAATTTCAAAGAGGAGAATGATGACGCCGATTTCGGCAAGCACTGAAACCACTTCACTCTGGGATTCAAAGATCCGATTCATGGCTTCGGGGGTCAGAGCATTTAGACTCTGAAGCGCATTCATTAGTAATGAGTCCGATGCCGTGAGGCCACCTTCTGGAAAAATCACTAAATGTAAGGCGGATACACCAACGATGACACCTGCGACTAATTCACCTAGCACAGGGGGAAAATCTAGTTTTTTAGCCAGTTCTGCACCAAATTTGCTGGCGAGATAGACAACAACTAGAGTCAATAAAACACCAGAGAGAATAATTGGAGAATCTTCGGCTTCAACGGTTGCCAGTAGTGAAGGTAGATTCAACCAAGGTTCTATACCTGGCATTAAAAAAGGAAGTTGAGCGGAGAAAACCATGAGTTTAAGACAATTGGGTGTGACAGAAACAGATTAGGTGTGATTTCACAATAGCCCATGCAATTGGGTTGTGAAAAAGACAACTGGCTAGAAGTGAATAATCAACTCGAAGACAGTTACCAACATCAACACTTCAGGTTTAAACGATGACCGCGTTCAGCAACAACTGTTCAACGATAGATTGGAGCGCCAAGCGGCGATCGCCCAGAACCTGTTCAGGGTGAACCAAATCCAGTGTTGCCACCGCCATCCTCGGCACAACACTGACGCCCCCAATCCCAGCGGAGACTGACGATCGCGGCAGTTTTTCCACCCCCAATATCGCCTCGTAAATTATTCTCAACCGAATTAGATTAGTAACTGTCATAGTGCGGTCAATGCGGCATACAGTTATGAGCCAATGTGTTGCATTTCCCTCAACAATGGAGCCGATTGCCACCGCTTGAAGCCAGCGATCGCCCCAGAGGCAAGCGCAAACACATCATTTTCCGACGAAGAGCCTATCGATTTCAAAGCAAAAATAATTGAGTTCAATAGAATCCTATCGATGATTCTAACTGTACGGCACGATGGCTAGAATTACTCATTTACCAGAAGAGAATAAAGTCATCATTTCCATAGATAGAAACCTATTATTTCTAGGTGCGGTTTGGGTTATGAGTAGGAAACGACAGGAAACCCGGCCAAACAGTCGCAACAACTAGCGGCCCACTCCCTGGATGCAAGCAGGGGCCGAAGCCAGCTCATAACATCGGGACAACACCACGCCCTCAAAAGCGATCGACACCGGGAATTTGGGCCTGGGATAGATCGGCACGGGCGGCTTCCCCGCAGGTGCGTGGAGTCGGAAAAATTTTAGTCGGATTTGCAATCCGCTGGGGATCGATCGCCTGCCGTACCCATTGCATCGTTTCCAAATCCGTCGGGCTAAACATCTCCGGCATATAGCAGCGTTTATCCGCCCCAATCCCGTGTTCTCCCGAAATGCTACCCCCCACCCGGACACACAGCTTGAGAATATCGCCGCCCAGTTCCTCCACCGTTTCCAACGCTCCTGGCACACTGTTGTCGTACAAAATCAGAGGATGCAAATTACCATCCCCTGCATGGAACACATTCGCCACGTTGTAGCCATACTTCCGGCCCAAGGACTCAATTTCAGTCAGCACATACTCCAGTTTGGTGCGGGGAATGACCCCATCCTGCACGTAATAATCGGGGGCCATTTTGCCCATCGCTGCAAAGGCGGCTTTGCGTCCTTTCCAGAGGGTCAACCGCTCGGTCGGGTCGGTGGCTACGCGCACATTTCTCGCCCCGTTTTGATAGCAAAGCGCTTCAATTCGCCGGGTGTTTTCGGCAACTTCTACGTGCAAGCCATCCACCTCGACCAACAAAATCGCTTCGGCATCCCGTGGATAGCAATTGGTGGCAACCACATCTTCCACAGCGTTGATGCTCATGTTATCCATCATTTCCATGCCACCGGGAATAATCCCGGCACTAATGATGTCGGAAACCGTGGCGGCAGCAGCGGCGACGCTCGTAAAGTCGGCCAGTACAACTTGAATGGCTTCGGGCACTTTTACCAAACGCAAGGTAATTTCCGTGGCAATGCCCAAAGTCCCTTCAGAACCCACAAACAGCCCGGTGAGGTCATATCCCGGCATTTCGGGGACAGGCCCACCCACATCGACGATGCTGCCATCGGGCAAGACGAGTTTCAAGCCCAAAACGTGGTTGGTCGTCACGCCGTATTTGAGGCAATGCACCCCACCAGAATTTTCGGCAACGTTGCCGCCGATGGAGCAAATAATTTGGCTGGAGGGATCGGGTGCATAGAAAAAGCCGGCCCCACTGACAGCTTGGGTGACCCAGTTGTTGATGACACCGGGCTGCACAACGACGCGCTGATTGTCGAGATCAATGGAGAGGATTTGCTTCATGCGGGCGGTGACAATCAAAACGCAATCGCCTTCGGGTAACGCGCCGCCGGAGAGTCCTGTGCCAGAGCCACGGGCAATGAAGGGGATGCGTTCTTGGGCACAAACGCGGACGATCGCCGCGACTTCTGCGGTGGTGCTGGGCAAAACGACGATCGCCGGACGATGGCGATAGCTGGTGAGGCCGTCACATTCATATACCAACAGTTCTTCTTTGCGGCGGATGACGTTTGTTTTGCCTGCGATCGCCTCCAATTGCCGAATGATGGGTTGCCAATCTCGTTTTAGTTCCCGGTCTTCCGCCAGCATTGTGCTTCCTTGCCAACTCTGGCTTTTATTGTACCGTTCCCGTCCGTTGCCCACAGCGCAGCACTGACTTTTCAGCCGCACAAGGCCCCAGAAACCATTACGAAATGCTTGGGTTTCCCAGCCCACCAGACGTCTCTGTCTACAATGGGGGCACGGTGAACAGGGTTAAATCGAAGGAGGCCAGGATGGGGATCGCAACAATTAATCCGGCAACTGGTGAGGTCGTGCAGACGTTTGAAGCCCTGAGCGATCGCGAAATCGAACACAAGCTAGCCCTGGCGCAGGAAACCTTTCAAACCTACCGCCACACAAGCTTTGAGCAGCGATCGCAGTGGTTGCACGCGGCGGCAGATATCCTGGACGCGGAGAAAGCCCAGTTTGGTCAACTGATGACCCTGGAAATGGGCAAAACCCTGAAATCGGCGATCGCGGAAGTGGAAAAATGCGCTCTGGTTTGTCGGTTTTATGCCGATCACGCCGCCGAGTTTTTGCAAGATGAACCTGTCACCACGGATGCCAGCCAGAGCTTTATCCGGTATCAGCCCTTGGGGATTATCCTGGCGGTGATGCCGTGGAATTTTCCCTTTTGGCAGGTGTTTCGGTTTGCGGCCCCGGCGTTGATGGCTGGCAATGTGGGCTTGCTAAAACACGCTTCCAATGTGCCCCAGTGCGCCCTGGCCATTCAGGATATTTTGCACCGGGCTGGGTTCCCTGCCGGAGCGTTTCAAACGTTATTGATCGGCGCAAGTCAAGTGAGTGCGTTAATGGCGGACGATCGCGTCAAAGCTGGCACATTAACCGGGAGTGAACCCGCCGGGGCCAGTCTGGCGGCAGCAGCCGGGAAAGAAATTAAAAAAGTGGTACTGGAATTAGGGGGCAGCGATCCGTTTATCGTCATGCCCAGTGCGGATTTAGAGGCGGCAGTGAGTACCGCAGTGAAGGCCCGGATGTTGAACAATGGCCAATCGTGCATCGCCGCGAAACGGTTTATTGTGGCGAGTGCGATCGCTGACGAATTTGAAGAAAAGCTGTTGGCTAAGTACAAAGCCTTGAAGGTGGGAGATCCCATGCTGCCTGAAACAGACATTGGCCCGCTGGCGACTCCCGGTATTTTGCAAGACCTCGTAAAGCAGGTGGAAGCCATCGCCAGGGAAGGCGCACGGATCCTGATTGGGGGCAAAGCGTTGGAGCGATCGGGGAATTTCTTCCCACCAACGATTGTGACGGATATTCCCGCTGATGCGCCCACAGGCCGCGAGGAATTTTTTGGCCCGGTGGCGTTGGTGTTTCGGGTGGCAACGGTGGAGGACGCGATCGCCCTGGCGAACATTACCCCCTTTGGCCTGGGCGGAAGCGCCTGGACCCATGATCCTGCCGAACAAGCACAGTTTATCAACGGGATTGAAGCCGGAGCCGTCTTCATCAACGGTATGGTCAAATCTGACCCCCGCATTCCCTTTGGCGGCATCAAGCGATCGGGCTTTGGCCGAGAATTAGGGAAAAACGGCATTCACGAATTTGTGAACATCAAAACCGTTTGGGTGAAATAGCTGGTTACTCCTCTGGACCTCGAAGATTTTCTGAATCTCCAAGGTCTGACCGATCGCCCTTACTTGACTTTTAGCCGTTGGGTCACCATCGTAATGCCGTTGTGGCGGACGATGACTGCCGATAACCAATGCTGATTGCCGTTGCTGGGGGCTTTCCCAACTTTGAAAATACCGCCAGAGTTCAGCGGTTCGAGTTTGGCGGTCGTATCATCCAAAAAGCCCTCGGGGGTAATGGGTTCTTCGATCGCCACACCCAGCAATAAATCATCGCCCAAGGGTTCTTGCACCACCGCATCAAAGTTAAATTCCTGGCCCCGTTTCACGCTATCGGGCAAGCTAATTTTCACCGTTGGGGGCTTTTCACCGCTGGTAATTTGACTCCGCTCATTCAGGATCTCTTGGCGGACAATCTTTTGGTTTTCGATATACTGCCGTGCTTCCAGTTCGGAGGTCAGTTGAAATTCGCGATCGCCCTCTTGCTTCGTACCCGTAATATAGGTGATCGTATCGGCCACCCAGGTTTTGCCCTCTTGCTTCCAGGTTTTTAATTCGGTGCGATAGGTCAGGTTGTTATAGCGCTTCCACAGATTGGTCAGCGCCGTTTGCATGTTAGTCGGGGTGAGGCCATCCGAATTCTGAAACGCCGGAGCATAGAAATTCATGACATTGGCAGCATTATGGGTATTGGCAGCCGCATCAATATTGCCCAAGAAGGTGGTGAGTTCGGCGGGGGCGGGGGCTTGGGCTTGGCCAGAGGCCGCACTGAGGGCGACAATGACCGTCGCAGTCAAACCAGAGGCAACCACACTCCACGGCAACCGAGGCAGGGGGCAACGCCGAATCGACGACTGGCTGAACCCATTAAGGCGATCGCGAAAAAACTTATGCATAATTTTGGGCAAGGATTTTGAAACTAGACTACTGCGAGGATCGCAGCCAGTGACAGATTATTATCTTAAGTTAATGCGGTTTTAGCATGAGTGGTCTTTGTGCCACCCGGCCCGCACGGTTCGGCTCCCCTTGCAATCTGCCAATTTTCTGTCAAACTATTGTGAACTCAGCACCCCAACGACTTTTGATTGCTGCCAGCGGCACTGGTGGCCATGTCTTTCCGGCCTTAGCCATTGCCGAGCAACTGCCCGATTATCACATTGAATGGTTGGGCGTGCCCGAACGGTTAGAAAAACAACTGGTTCCAGCCCAATATCCCCTGCACTTTGTCGATGTGGAAGGCTTTCAAACGCGGGGGTTGGGCGTGCTGCGGGTGCTGTTCAAATTTGCCCGATCGCTGGTGCAAGTGCGGCGATTGTTGCAACAGGGGCAGTTTGACGGGGTGTTTACCACGGGGGGATACATTGCAGCCCCAGCGGTGATTGCCGCGCGATCGCTGGGCTTACCGGTCATTTTGCACGAATCGAATGCCCTCCCCGGCAAAGTCACCCGGTTCCTGAGTCCGTGGTGCGACGTGGTGGCGATCGGCTTTGGGGCGGCGGCTCAGTACTTACCCAAAGCGAAACAAACAGTGTGCTTGGGAACTCCAGTCCGCGAGCAGTTTTTGCACCAACCACCAGCCACCATCACCGATTTGCCCATTCCACCAGGGGTGCCCGTGCTGGCGATCGTGGGGGGCAGTCAGGGGGCCGTAGCGGTGAATCAGTTGGTACGGGCCTGTGCCCCGGCGTGGCTGGAGGCAGGGATTTGGCTTGTCCACCAAACGGGAGCAAACGATCCAGAGGCCAACAGTTTAACCCATCCCCATTATTTTTCACTGCCCTTTTATGGGAATATGGCGGGTCTGTTTCAGCGGGCCAATTTGGTGATTGGGCGATCGGGGGCGGGCACGTTGACTGAATTGGCGATCGCCCACACCCCCTCAATCCTGATTCCCTATCCCTTTGCAGCCGACGATCACCAAACTTACAACGCGAAAGTCTTTGAGCAAGCCGGAGCCGCAAAACTGTTCCAGCAAAAAGATTTGACTGCGGCCCTGTTGACGAAGACGGTCTTGCACTTGTTGGTAGAAGCTCCGACAGAACTCCAAACCCTGCGTGCAAATACAGCCCGTCTGGCGGTTCCCGACAGTGCAACCCAACTCGCTAGCCTCATTCGCACCCAACTGCACTCGCCAGTGCCCTAACCGCTGTGATTCATGCGGCTTGGACAACCCGGCCCCAATCCCGCGACCCTCCGCAATGCAGGATGATTCAAAACCACAGCCCATCCATTTGTAGGGTCACTCCTCGTGGGTGCCCTGGTATTTCTCCCAGGTTGGCACCAGAAAAAAGCCCAGAAACGTAGTATCTCAGTTTCGGGGCTTTGGGGTTGATGAGAATGTCGTAGATGCGGATAGTTCAGTGCAAGTTACGCCGTCTGGCGTGCTTCTTCGAGGGCAACTCGCGCGATCGCTAAACTGAGTTTGGCCCGTTGGAGTTCCGACAATTGTTCCCATTCCCGGTTGGAATATTGGGCAATCTGCTCTTCGAGCGCAGCGTTGGTGCCGTTGCTATTCCGCATGGCCCCTGCTAAAGGCCGCGCTAACACGCAAAAATCGTCGTCTGCCAACCCAGGGACGACTTCCCGCACGCACTGAACCAGTTGATCAACCAGAGTCGTGGAAGCTTGCACAACAGCTTGCTCGGCAGAGTTGGCCAGGGTTTGGGCTTTGTAAGCGATCGCCTGAAGAGCATGGCGAGGCATGTAAGCTGCAAACCGCTGCACCAACGTTGTTTCCAAAGTACTAGCTGCCCACAACCCATCAAACTGGGCAAATAGAGCTTGGGAACGCTGGCTAATCTCAGCGTCATCAATTCCATCAAAAATGGTAGCCGTTGTAGATTCGGTAAAAAATTCGTCGGTTTCCGGTACCGCAGGATTCCAAGGATAAGCAATGCGATCGGCGGGCGATTCTTTGACTTGAATTGTAATGTCGTCGAGGCTGTCCTCAGCTTGCCATTGGCACTTGACACCTTCCGTCGCCACCAAAGCAGCCCACAATTCTAGTTCGGCATTTTCTACCCGTCGGGAACACAGTTTCTCGTTCATAACTTGGACTCCTGCATGCACTGAATAATAAACTATCGCTGTTGTCACTATCTACACTCTGCCCATTTGCAGTTTCGGAATCAGGCCAGACTAAATCTTTTTTTTCCGTTGTGACGATCGCCCCTCTAAGACCCGCTGGATTGGCAGTTTGGCCTTTCGCGCGATCGCGATGCTGTGCAGGTTAGGGGGCGATCGGTCATGTGGAGAGCGGCAAATCCGTCGGATCAAAAATCACAAATTCCATCGCTTCATTTTGCGTACTGCCAAATTTCATCTGGGTGCCTTCCATCAGGGCGACCTCAGCATGGTGCACTTTTTGCCACCCACTTGCCCCCATCACCCACGTCCCAAAACGAGAAAAATCCTTGAGGAAATAAGCCGTTTCATGGTGAATTTCTGGCCCTTCCCGGCGCAAAATCACAGCATGATCACGCGAAACACCGCTTTCATCTTCTTTCAACACCAGGTCATTTTCGGTGCTGCGTCCAATCCGCATCAACCCCCCTCGGACGCGCCACACCCGACCATCTTTGAGCGATCGCAAACAGGCCACATGGGTTGGAGTTTCAGGCAAGCCAAACCCAGTTTCGTTCCCACCACTGTCAAACGGTTTGAGCAACTCACCATCAAACTCTGGATGCATGTATAGGACTGGCAGCGTCCAGGTCTGTTGGTTGAATTTATACAGCGTCAAAAGATGTTGCCGCGCAACGGCGACCGCCTGGTCAACGGGCATCCGTTGGGCCAGGGATTGGGCAAACACTTGAATAAAACTGAGCGCCTCTTGATCGGCGATCGGATCGCGCATCCCCAACACCGCAGGCACCCCATGATGGATCAACACTTCGGCCAAACTACTCCGAGGCATGGGTTTAGATAACTTCACCCCCGGCATACTCGCGGCAGTTTCGGCATCGGCATAGTGTTCTGGCTGGGCTCCCCAGCAGGCATTGAACACAGCCAGCTTGATCTGGCAACGGGTTAAGACTTGGGCCAATTCCGTCCCGTTGAGGGTCATATCAGGCCGCAAAAAAATTCGCCCACCGTTGGCCCCCGGCGAACCATGCCCCGCATAAAAAAAGACGTTATAGACGCGCCGTTCCAAAGCTTCGACCAGTTCCATCGGGGAGGGTTGGATCAAAGTATCCACCTGGCAGGGGGTGCCCTGATTCCGGCCTAACCCAGAATGGCCTGAGGTTTTGAGGAGTTGAGTTAACAGGGCGGCTTCTTGTTCGAGCTTCAACACTTGGGAGGAGTCATTGTCGAGGCCCACTCCTTGCAACGGATCAGCCGCTTGGCCCAGGACGAGCAAGATTCGTAGGGAGTATTCAGGCCGCAAGGCTGGCAGCGCGTTGACATCGCTGGTGGTACGGCTGAAGAGAATTTGCTGACTCAGGGAAATCGCCTGTCTGCCCGGTGCGTCTTGCATGGTTTCCCAGGGGAGGGCAATGAGGTTGGGATCCCGGATATCAATTTGGAGGCGCAAGGGTTTCCCCTGGCCAACGGCAATCCCTTGACTGTGGCTCAAACTGGCGAGAATGGGGCCATCAAAGAGCCATTGCCACAGACTGACCCCCAAGACTTGCATGAGTCGCCCAGAGACGCTGCCCGTTTGGCCTTCAATGAGGAGTTCATCGGGGGGGGCGGCGGCAGTTTCGGGATAGGGGGGCAAGTGCCGGGTCGAAAACATCTCTTGCCAGAGTTGCCAAAGTTGGCTCAGGCGATCGCCCCACAAACAATCGTGCAACACCAGGCCCGCTGGATAGGGAGCTTGGGTCACATGAATTGCGTAGTGGGCTCCGCTGGTATTTTGCAACGGAGTGATCGCCAGACTCAGGTAGGGGGTTGACGTTTCAGAGAAGGGCATTCTGGGGCATTTCAGCGAGAGGTGGGCCTGCCAAGGACTTGAGAACGATTGCTGATAGAAACCGTTCTATCAGTCTAGTGCGTGTTTGCAGTTCGGAGGCGATCGCCGCTGAGAGAATCTTTTTTGTCAGTTAGAGGTTAACGTGACGTGGGCCAAAGCCAGATCTGGCCGCAGGTTGCGGGCATGGCGTAAATAGGGATGATAGATCTGAGGCTGGGGATCGGGCGTGTTGAAATGAATCAAGAACCGAATACACCGCTCCAAGCTCCCAACGACGTGCATTTGTTGCACATCCAACAGGGGCACATGGGACCAATTGGGGCGTTCTCGGGCGATCGCGGCTGGAAAAATGGCATCTAAATCGCGGGTTACAGAAAACGTCACACTCACAATTTCATCCATATCCAACTGATTATGGGCTTCTAGTGCATCCAACAACTCATGAACGGCCTCTCGAATCGCTTCAACTGAATTTTCTGGTACCGTCGTCGCACCACGAATTGCTCGCACTCGCCAACCCACGCTTGCGTCCTCCGAATGTTTCAACCGTTGATAGTAGTTCAAATTGATAAATCCGCTGTTTATTATCTAAGTTTTCAATCACACCCTGATCATGGCTGAAAACCCACCAAACGTCAGCTATATTTTTAATCTTTCCAGCAAATTCTAATCTGGGGTGGGGCGGACGGGTTCTGCGGGCGATCGCCGCCAGGGAAACCAGCCCAGCCCAGGAACCTGGAAGTCGCCAGAAATACAGGTCAACCAGATGCCCATTTAGGGGAAACATGGGGCGATCGCGGCGGGCAGGCGCTGCGGCCATCAGGCGTTCCCACGGTCTAGACAATTCCCCAGGCTGGCACCGCAGGCCCCAGCCCCAACCTCAAGGGCGATACAGCCAGAGGGGAAGGCCACTGGTTTCTAGTTCAAATTCCAACCATTCGGCCCCAGCTTGGAGACTGGGAATGGCAGAGAGCGATAGAGGCTGGCTGGCACGGTTCCGCGAGATCAACCGACTCAACAACGGTTTGCGCTCTTCTAAGGTGTAACATTTGGTCTTGTCCGGGTCTAATCCGGCAAGTTCAGCCAACCAGCGACGGGCATCTTCTTCCGTACCCAGGCGATCGACAATGCCCAATTGCAACGCTTGCTGACCCGTAAAAATGCGCCCATCAGCAAAGGTTTTGACTGTTTCTTCTGCCAGATTGCGTGCTTCGGCCACAGTTTGGACAAATTGCTGGTAGCTAATGTCGATCAGTTCTTGAAGGATGTGGCGTTCTGAGGCCGTCATTTCGCGATCGAAGGCCAAGATATCTTTATAAGGCCCAGATTTGATGACTTTGAAGGATACGCCAACACGCTCCAAAAGCCGCTCCAGGTTATTGCCTCGCAAAATCACGCCGATACTGCCCGTGATGGTGCCAGGATTGGCCATAATGTGCTGGGCACCCATGCCGATATACACGCCCCCAGACGCAGAAATGTTGCCAAAACTGGCGACAATCTTGATTTTTTCTTGCAGTTTTTTCAGGGCGGTGTAGATTTCTTGGGAGTCGCCGACGGTGCCCCCAGGGCTATCAATCCGCAATAACAAGGCGGGAAAACCCCGCTCTTCAACGGTTTTTAAGGCTTCTAATACTTGTTTACGAGTGTTGCCAGCAATGGCACCTGTAATTTCTATCCGAGCAATTTGTTTACGCGATCGCGGCTTAAACGGCCAAATCATAGCAAGTTTATCTAAATATCCAAAACAACGAGAATCAGTGCAGCCAAGGCTGACAGCAGTTTAGTCGGCCCATTCCCCAAAGACCGTTGGGCAACCCGTTCCACAGGAAACAGGGAGCCCTATCCCTCTAGTTTGCCGTAATCTCACGCTGTTTAGCGGTCTATGGGTGGGATAAGCTGCTTTACATAAGTATAAGATTAGCTACAATCGTTAGAAACTAGCCTGCCCAAGCCCTGGGATGAAATCCCCCCGACTTAGCGCATCAGGCTTCTCTGGAATTGCCTCAGGGCAACAGCCAGAAATTCTGTTTTTTGCCGCAGCCGCCCCTGCCACCGTTCTATTCTCCCCCCTGCCACGCCATCATGAGTGCTCCATCGCCCCGCCTTCAGTCTAGGTTCTATCCGCTCCTATTAATTGCGCCCTTTTTCTTCTGGGGGACAGCAATGGTGGCCATGAAAGGGGTGATTCCCAACACGACGCCGTTGTTTATTGCAGGAATACGGTTGGTGCCAGCGGGGTTGTTGGTCTTGGTGGCTGCCGCGATCGCCCGCCGCCTCCAGCCTCAAGGTTGGGCCGCATGGCTGTGGATCGCCGTCTTTGGGCTGGTCGATGGCTTCATGTTCCAAGGCTTTTTGGCTGAAGGATTGGCCCGGACGGGGGCTGGGTTAGGCTCGGTGATGATTGACTCCCAACCGCTAGCGGTGGCCCTTATGGCGTGGGTTTTGTTTGGCGAGCGCATTGGCCTATGGGGTTGGTTGGGGTTGGCCTTGGGGATTGGGGGAATTAGTCTGCTGGGCCTGCCGGACGAATGGATTTTGAGCGTTGTGCAGGGGCAGGTTGCCTGGGAGGACATTGCCTGGGGCACGGAACTGCTAGAGGATTTGTTTCAAAATGGGCAATGGCTCATGTTGTTAGCCGCGCTGTCGATGGCGGTGGGCACGGTCTTGTTGCGGTATGTGAGTCGGGTGGCGGATCCGGTTGTGGCCACGGGGTGGCACATGATTCTGGGGGGAATACCGCTGTTTGTGCTTTCGGCCCAAGTGGAAACCCAGCAATGGCAGGCTTTGGGTGTGGCTGATTGGGTCGCAATGGGATACTCGACGGTGTTTGGTAGCGCGATCGCCTATGGCCTGTTTTTCTACTTTGCGGCCAGTGGCAGCTTGACAAGCCTCAGTTCGCTCACCTTTCTCACGCCGGTGTTTGCGCTGCTGTTTGGCAATCTGTTTTTAGGTGAAACCCTGAGTCCGCTGCAATGGGGTGGGGTGGGGCTGACATTGATGAGCATTTACCTGATCAACCAGCGGGATTGGTTAGCCACCAAGTTTCGTCAATTGGGTGGAGCGGAATTGGCTGATAACCGGGCTCCAGAGCCGGAGGCTCGACCTTAGCTTCTGCCAGTGCCACTCAATGTCATAAAAGAAATGCCATAACGGAATAGTCATAAAAGAACAGTCATTCCAGCTCAAGCCCAAACGACACAGGGCCAGGGTGGTCGTGGCAGCGTGGTAGCAATCCGGCATAATAAGGCTTTGGTGGGCCAGTGAAGGACGGCTTTGAGATCGGGAACAGGCCGCGATCGCTGCCGGGTTGGTGATAAACGTTGTAGGGGCGAAAACTGAATCATGTCATTGCCGCGATCGCTGAATCTTCTCTTTGTTTCAACGTCGGTGGGGCCGCTGGGGTCTGGGCTGGGCGGTGGGGTTGAATTAACCTTGCAGAACTGTGGGCGATCGCTCCTTGAACGGGGCCATCGGGTCACAATCGTTGCGCCGCCGGGTTCCGTGTTACCAGATTTTCCCATCACGGCGATCGCGGGACAGTTACAACCCACAGCCCAAACCGCTGGTCGCGATGCTTGGATTGTCATGCCGCCCGATGGGGTGCTGGCTAATATGTGGGCCTATGTGCAGCAGGTGCAGGCCCAATACGATTTGATTGTGAATTTCGCCTACGATTGGTTGCCGTTTTACCTCACACCGTTTTTGACTCGGCCTGTCGCCCACTTAGTGAGTATGGGTTCCCTGTCTGAGGGGATGGATCGGGTGATTCAAGCGGTGGTAGACCAATGCCCCCAAACCGTCGCAGTTCACAGCAGGGCGCAAGCGGAAACTTTTGCCTTTGGCGATCGCTGTCGGGTCGTGGGCAACGGGTTTGATCTCACCCAATATCAATTTCAGCCTCAGGCTGGGGAAACGTTGGCCTGGGTCGGGCGGATTGCCCCAGAAAAAGGCTTAGAAGATGCCGTAATAGCAGCCCTCAAGCTAAATCGGCCCTTAAAAATTTGGGGTGCGCTGCAAGACGAGATTTACTGGCAAGATATTTGTGATCAATACCCCGACGCACCTGTCACCTATGCAGGTTTTTTGCCCACGGCAGAATTACAACACGAATTAGGCCACTGTGCGGCGATGCTCATGACTCCGCGTTGGGTAGAGGCATTTGGCAATGTTGCCATTGAGGCGATGGCCTGCGGAGTCCCGGTGATTGCCTATCGGCGGGGGGGGCCATCGGAAATTATTCAGCATGGCAAAACAGGTTGGCTGGTAGACCCAGATCGGGTTGAGGGGCTGGTGGCAGCGATCGCCCAAATTGAGCAAATTCAACGGGCGGACTGTCGGCAATACGTAGAAGAAACTTATTCTCTGGCAGCAATGGGCGATCGCTTAGAAGCCTGGTTTGAGAGCATTTTAGAGCTACGGCTCTGAAGTCCTGACACTCAAGGACACATTTTGATCACTAACTCATATTGATTACTAACTCATAGTGAGAAGGCTCCTGCGATCGCAGAAGCCTTCATCAATCAAGTGATTCAGTTGTTAATGCTAAACCAAATCGGATTAGTCCAGATCCGGCATCGCCAGTACTGGCTCAGTCTCGCGATCGATCCCTTTCTCAAAGCCTGCTGCGGCTGCACGAGCACGACCAGCATGCCAGAGGTGACCAATCAAGAAGAAGAAGCCTAACACAAAGTGAGAGGTTGCCAACCATGCACGAGGCGAGACGTAGTTGAAGGAGTTAATTTCCGTTGCTACGCCACCGACCGAGTTCAACGAACCCAAGGGTGCATGAGTCATGTACTCTGCTGCACGGCGAGCTTGCCAAGGCTGAATGTCATTCTTGATCTTGTTCAGATCCAGACCATTCGGGCCACGCAGTGGCTCCAACCAAGGGCCACGGAAGTCCCAGAAGCGCATGGTTTCACCACCGAAGATAATTTCCCCAGTCGGAGAGCGCATCAAGTACTTACCTAAGCCTGTTGGCCCTTGAGCAGAACCAACGTTAGCACCCAAGCGTTGGTCACGGATCAAGAAGGTCAAAGCTTGAGCTTGAGACGCTTCTGGGCCAGTGGGGCCATAAAATTCGCTGGGGTATACGGTGTTGTTGTACCAAACCATGCAAGATGCGATGAAGCCCATCAGGGACAAAGCGCCCAAGCTGTAAGACAGGTAAGCTTCACCAGACCAGATGAAGGCGCGGCGAGCCCAGCCAAATGGCTTGGTCAGAATGTGCCAAACACCACCGGCAATGCAGATCAAGCCAACCCAAATGTGACCACCGATCACATCTTCCATGTTGTCAACACTGACGATCCAACCGTCGCCACCGAAAGGCGACTTCGTTAGATAGCCAAAGATGACAGCCGGATTCAACGTTGGGTTGTTGATGACGCGCACATCACCACCGCCCGGTGCCCAGGTGTCATAAACGCCACCCAAGAACATGGCTTTGATCACGAGCAACAACGCGCCACAACCCAGCAGAATCAAGTGATAACCAATGATGTTGGTCATCTGATTCTTGTCTTTCCAGTCGTAGCCAAAGAAGTTGGAGTAATCTTCCAAAACTTCAGGCCCACGCAGAGCGTGATAGATCCCACCAAAACCGAGGACGGCAGAGGAGATCAAGTGCAATACACCAACGACAAAGTAAGGGAAGATATCCACAACTTCGCCACCGGGGCCGACCCCCCAACCCAGAGTCGCAATGTGAGGGAGCAGGATTAAACCTTGCTCGTACATTGGTTTTTCGGGAATAAAGTGGGCCACTTCGAACAGGGTCATTGCCCCTGCCCAGAAGACAATGAGGCCAGCGTGGGCGACGTGAGCACCCAACAACTTACCAGAAAGGTTAATTAGACGAGCGTTGCCTGCCCACCAAGCAAATCCAGAGGACTGCTTGTCGCGGCCTGCGCCCGCCACCATAGAATTAGAGAGCGTTACCACGGGGGAGAACCTCCTCAGGGAAGACAAAGTTTTCATGGGGCTGGTCTTGCGCCGCCATCCAGGCACGAA